>Ga0070672_100000134_pt1 | contig 39133 bp, 40 predicted proteins | sample KBSM13metaG_FD_66151 | JGI IMG/M metagenome (GOLD analysis project Ga0070672, IMG submission 66151) | Miscanthus rhizosphere microbial communities from Kellogg Biological Station, Michigan, USA - KBS M1-3 metaG | ecosystem: Host-associated > Plants > Roots > Rhizosphere > Soil ... | reverse complement strand
GCCACCTTTAGCGAAGAATGCGGTGAAGAAAAATTCCCACGCGCGACCACTTTCCCATCCCGAAACACGAGATAACTTTGCCATCCGTAGAAGAACAAGAGCCGCCCAACCTTTGCGGACGCTGAAGGCGACATGCCATAGAAGAGCGTGATCACGCGATCCGGATGTTCCGGATGCGGGCATGAAATGAGGACGGCGACATCAGACCCTTGAAACGATTGCTCCTCGATGCTGACCCGGTCTTCCTTTAAGGAGATACGATCGCGACAGCCCGACACGGCCCACTCTGCCCGACGATTGACGCCCGGCCCCCCCAGCACAAGTATCGACCCTGCAAGATCGCCCTCATCATCGGCTTGAATGGAGAGAGGCTTTCCCTGATCCTGCATCGACATCCGTGCGGCGAGTTCTCGATACGGTGCACGATGCGCATCCGTCCCCTGTGTCGGAAGGACCACCGAGCGCGTTCGGTCCGTCACATAGAGATTCAACATGGGAGGGATGTCCGTCCGCTCGAGACGACGGAAGATCTCGAAGTCCGGATCGATCTCTACGCGCACCGGCTGTGCTGGCACAGCCACCGTGACCGCTTGCTCGGCGGCATCGAGAGAAATCCAGACGACCATAGTACGTCCGGCACTCATCCCGACCCGGATGGGAAGACTCATGCGGAATGGACGCCCTTCCTGAGAAACACGCAGATCGAGAGCCAGTCCACCGTCGCGTGGCTTGAACTGTTTCACCTGTGCATGTTGCACCGTGATACCCGGTGCGCCCGCGCGGTCCACCCACTGAGCGAAAAACCAACGGAGATCCATGCGCCCGACTCGCGAAAAAACCTGTTCCACATCGCGCCAATCCGCATACCCCTCTCCGTATTCACGCACAAGGTGGGTTAGTCCATTCCAAAAGGCCTCATTGCCGACCTCGCGTCTGAGCATGTGAAAGATCATGGCGGCCTTTTGATAGCCGATCGCATTATCCTTTTGGTCACTCTTGTGCGTGAAACGGCCGACCGGATAATCCTCTTCGGGCCGCACATAGAGAGCATATCCATACGTCATGAGCCGCCGTTGATCCAGTGCTTGTTCCGGTGTGCCCATGAGCTCTTCATAGTAATAGTTCGCCACATAGGTCGTGAGCCCTTCAACCCAATTGCCCTGCTCAGATCGGTTGAACACCCAATTGCCGATCCAGGAATGCACGATTTCGTGACCTAACGCGTAGGGCTGGATGTAGTGCCGTTTGATGACGCCGCTACCGAGCAACGTGAATGACGGCATGCCTAGCCCGCTCGCAAAAAAGTTTTCCACCACCGCAAACTTTGGAAACGGATAAGGCCCCAACAATTTTGTATAGGTGTCGAGGTAACGAACCGACGCATCGAGGTATTCTTGGGCGAGTGGCGCGTCCTCTGCAAAGAGGTAGGTAGCGATTTCAATGCCCTGCCAATCCTGCTGGGCTTTTATGAAACGATTGGCCACCAGCGTGAGGGCCTCGGTCTTGGCGACAATCTCCCAGTCTGCGACCGTCTTGCCTTCCTGAATTGTTTGAGAGAGCTGCCGTCCTTGCGTGACTGCGGACCAGCCTATCGGCGTCGTCACGTGAACGTGAAAGACCGGCAAGGCTTTCTCCAAGTGAGGATACCAATAGGTCTCCCCGCTTAAGTAAACGCCTTCCGGGCCGATGTATCCGGATGTTTCGCTGGGGGTGACGAACCGCAGATGACGGGGTTCTCGAGGAGGATCGTTGATCAGGCCGTGGTAGGTCCATTCCAAAACGAACACATGACCCGCAGCAATGGAATCGTCCAGCGTGATCGTGATGCGCTGGGCTGATTCCTCGGAATGCGCCGCCTCCGATCTCGTGGTGATAGCCAGGGGGGCGCCTTTGTCATTGACCAGGCGAATGTCGGCAACCTGCAAGGCATCGTTGAGAACTAACGACAGAGACGCGGGAGATGAAACAAGAGCTTTGAAAGTCATGCGGTCGAGCACATCCAACTGATGTCGATTCGGATGGAGTTCGATGTTGAGATCATGCGACAGTACCTCGACAACACGCTCACTGCTCGGGGACGATGTCCGATAACTGCCCGTTTGTTGGGCGTCTATACGGCCGGCGAGGCCGCACACGATCACGGCCAAAGCCAAAACGATTGATCGAACAGATTGTAAAGTGTGGGCTAGAGACACGGTGTGTTTCGATCAGGCCTGTGCGAAGAGCGCATCGACAAATTCCTTGGCATGAAAATCCTGGAGGTCTTCGGCTGCCTCTCCCACGCCGATCAAGCGAACGGGAATTTTTAATTCTTCGGCAATCGCCACGACGATGCCGCCACGGGCGGTCCCATCCAATTTTGTCAACGCAATTCCCGTCACTCCCACCGCCGCTTGAAATTGTTTAGCCTGAGACAGCGCATTCTGCCCCACAGTCGCATCCAGCATCAGCAGGACTTCATGTGGGGCGCCAGGTACCTCCCTGGCCAGCACGCGGGTGACCTTGCGTAATTCGTCCATCAGGTTGGACTTCGTATGGAGACGCCCGGCGGTGTCGATCAACACCACTTCGATTCCCCGCGCCTTTGCCGCGGCGAGACCGTCATATACGACTGCGGCGGGATCGGCGCCATGTCGGTGCCGAATCACTTCCACCCCGATACGGCTGCCCCACATTTCGAGCTGCTCGATTGCAGCGGCGCGAAACGTATCCGCAGCGACCAACAAGGGTTTCTTCCCAAGCTGTGAGATCTGTTGCGCTAGCTTGGCCAGCGTGGTCGTCTTTCCCACGCCGTTTACCCCGACCGCCAATACGACAAAGGGACGGGGGCCGCGTTCAATAAGACGTGACAGCGATTCGCCTTCGCAGGATTGCAACGTGTCCAACAGCGTGGTTTTCAGCATTCCCAAAACGCCATCGGCGCCGCCGCTCCCACCTGACTGCCGGAGCCGGCTCATAAATCGGTCCACCGTCCGGATGCCGATATCGGCCGCTATGAGGGACGTTTCCAGCTCATCCAGCTCTTCAGGAGATGGGCCTCGGCCCATCAATCGATCCACCGATAGACGGACCTTATCCCTAGTCTTCGTCAGACCGTCGCTGAGACGCTGAATCCAGCCCATGGAAAATCCTTACCCCGTTGTCACGGCAGCTATCGCCGCCGTCTAGAATGAATAGAGAATGAATCGATGATCGGTGGTATGGGCAACACCGCGCGGAGGATCTTCCGTTCTTCGTGTTGCATACGGCGAGCCTCACGCGCATTCCTTTCATGATCATACCCTAACAGATGTAAAATTCCATGAATTAACAGTACGGCCAGTTCGTAGGCCACGGTGTGCCCGTGCTCGACCGCTTGCTTCGCGGCGGTGGGTATAGAAATCACCACGTCGCCCAAAAGGTCGGAATGAGGGCCGGCTGCATCCCGCATCGCGAAGGCCAGCACGTCGGTCGTCGTGTCCCGACCCCGGTATCGATGATTCAATTGTCGCATTCGCCCATCCCCGATGAAGTCTATGCTGACAATGGCCCGAGGCTGCCCGGACTCCGTAAGTATCCGTTGAACGAGAGATTTCACGGCAGGTAAGCGGGGAGAAAGACTGCGCATCCGGGAGCGGAGGAACACCGGCATCAGTGGGACTGACCCTCGTGACCGTCTTCGGAACGAGGACGAGGTGGAAGCGGTTTCTGTCGATCGGGTCGATGTTGACGCGAAACTGTTTTTACTGGAGCTCCGGCAAGGTCGCGTGCCATTCCATGTCGGTCGTAGGCTTTAATAATGTCCTGTACCAGGCGATGGCGCACGACATCCTTTTCGTCGAAATAACTGAAATTGATCCCGGGAATGTCCTGCAAGATGTCCTTTACCTCGATGAGACCGGAAACTTTATCGGTCGGTAAATCGACTTGCGTTATATCGCCCGTCACGACTGCTTTGGAATTGAACCCGAGTCGCGTGAGAAACATTTTCATCTGCTCGGCGGTGGCATTCTGCGCCTCGTCGAGGATGACAAACGAGTCGTTGAGCGTCCGTCCGCGCATGAAGGCCAGCGGAGCGATTTCGATTTCGCCTCGCTCAATCAGGCGATTAGCGCGCTCGACATCCATCATGTCGTATAGCGCGTCATAGAGAGGCCGCAAATACGGATTGACCTTCGCATACATATCGCCGGGAAGAAAACCCAGTTTCTCGCCGGCCTCGACGGCCGGGCGCGCTAAAATGATTCGGCTGATTTGTTTGCGCGTCAGGGCTGCAACCGCCATGGCCATGGCCAGATAGGTTTTGCCTGTCCCCGCAGGCCCGATGGCAATCACGATATCGAATTTGTCGATCGCATCGAGATACGCTTTTTGAGCGGCCGACTTCGGTGCGATGAGGCGTTTATGAGTCGTGATTGGGACGGTGTTGAGGAGAAGGTCTTTCAGAGAGGTCGAACCGTTATCGCGGGAGGCCCGAAGCGCCAGCGTCACATCTTCAGCGCGAAGATCGTACCCCTCGGCCGTGAGCCCGGCGAGTTCATTGACGATCCCTTCTGCATGTCGAATCGCGTCGCCGTTTCCTTCAAAGGTGAGTTCATCTCCACGTGCGGAAATTCGAACGCCGAGTTCGTCTTCGATCAACTTCAGATTAAGGTCGTGGCGACCAAATAGGCTCGCAGTATTCGTTCCCTCTCGTAATTTGAGCTTGCGCACGCCTGGTGTGAAGGGCCTCCTCTGAACGAGGTTATTCTAGCAGAGCGGCAGAAGACGTGACAAGACGAGTATTGACACGAAAATTCCTGCTCAATTGGGAAGGAGTCGTGGGCGAGGGGAAGGTGAGATCGAATTCCTGAAATGCATGCGCTTGATCGCCATCCGTGGCAGTGACACGAACTTTGTAATTGCCGGCTAACTTGCCCGTTAGCTGCCATTCGATCCGGCCCGTCTTTTTATCGATCTTCATTCCTGGAGGGGCCACCTCGAGCGCGTAGATGAGGGAATCTCCGTCTGGGTCATTCGCAGTGACAAGATAGACAAAGCGGCCCCGTTCAATTTTTGTCGGCGGGGCAGACGTGATCTTCGGAGCGCTATTCAGGATAGTGATGGGCTCCGAGAGCTTGGATTTGCCTTTCTCTGTCGGATCAGCCGGGGTCACCTCGACGACGACCGTGTCGCCTTTTACAAATCCCTCCGTGCTCAGCTCGCTCGCCTCCCCGTCGGCCACCTCGCTGTTGTTTCGCCACCAGCGAAACCGGTACTCAATCGGATCATCATCAGCATCCGTGGCATTTACTTGAGCCTGAATCGGAGTGCCGACTTGCACGTCGGTCGGCTCGAGTATGAGCTTGGTGACTTGAGGGAGACTATTTACAACTGTGGACTCAATTACCGATGGTGACCCTTCCACCATGCCATCATAAGGCGTTACTAGAATGGACAATTGGTCGCCTCTCTTTAATTTCACCGGCGACAAGATCGCATGTGTTTCGCCGGTTATAGGTTGATCGTTCAGGCGCCACTGATAACGATACGTGATCAGATCGCCATCCGGGTCGAACGCATCCGCCCTCACTGATATGGACTGATCTAAAGTGATTGGATCAGGGAGAATATTAGCGGAAAGCATATGAGGCGGCCGATTGCCTTGAACAGTTCGCGCGCTGTCTGCTGTGTTTTTTGCTTCTCCGGGTTGAATCGATTCAGACGTACAGTTGGAAAGGCTCACGCCGAGCAGAATGGCGATCAAAAGCTTGCATTGAAAGGACTTCATGCTTTCGAGAACTACGGATGATTGCCGCGTGCGAGACGTGAGAGGTCTATAAGAAAGAGACCTTTCACGCCTCGCTGTAAACATCACAACCGTTGATTGTTCCATGAGATAAAACGGCTCCAAGTGCCAAGCGTCTTCACGCAGCTCTTAGAGATTTGGCCCGTACTCGCTTGTCCAATGATCGAAACACGACCCTGGCAACCATCGACTCCTGTTGCGCTTGTCGCGCCATCAGTACCTTCTGCCCCAATATGGACTCCTAGTTGACCGGTCTGACCTGAGCCTAAGAGAATAGACTTATTTGATTGTGTAGGAGCGGCAGGATCGGTACCAAGCACTGGATCCTTATAAGCCGTTCCTGTCAGATAGAACAGGCCATAGAGATACCCCGTCCCCAAAGAGCTGCACATGGTCGACTGGGGCACGAAAGATGGGAAAAAGACTATCCCTCCCACAACCGTTGGAGTCGCAACAACTCGTTCAAGTGGAGGCACAGGAGGAGTCTGGACAGGATTTGGCATTTTTGTAAACCATCCGTCCTTATTCTTCACAATGCTTTGCAGCGACGTGGTACTCGTACCAACCAGGGTCGTTGCTGTAGTCCCTCCACTAGTGACTCCCGTCACAGTGTTATCGGTGAATACATTCGCGTTCGAGACATCCACCAGATTATTATTCAAACAACTTGTGGCGCCACTCTGACTACAGCCTGTTTGTACCGAATCTTTGATGCCAAAGAAATACTGCTGTTCGCTTAGCGTTTTATCAGATGAATCATAAAACCGCCCTGTTCCAAAAAAGACCCAGACATTGTTGGAGTCATCTCGCGTCACACCAACACCAGCCGTAACCGGTCCCACATACGTCGTACCAAATTGACTAATCATCTTTGTCGGTGTCCTGGTACCGGCAGAACTGCCTGCAATCCCCCAACTATCAGGCGTGCAGCATGGGGTCGTTAATCGATACATTTCTCCTTTCCATGGCGGGAATGATGAAGATGCAGTGTCTTGAATGAGACTGCCGACATATGCGACATCGACACGGTAATCCAAATCAAGGTCGATGGTTGCTACATCTCCCATGAATGCCTGATAGCTTGAATTGAGTGAAACTGAGACAGGCAAAATCTTTTTCGTCGGACTAGCCGTAAGATCGTAGGCATACAGTCTAGAGCCTTGCTGAATCGTATCCACTTTATAATTCGTAGGACCCGATCCGAACAAAACATACCACGTTGCACCTGCTGCGTCTGTCTTGCAATTCGGCGTGGAGCACGCCGCCTTAGCACGCAGTACCGATGGATAGCCTGTCGTTAAGCCCATATCGGCATCCGTAAAGCTCCAGAGAAACTGAGGACCGGTAGTGGCTTCAGGGTCCGTGATATCCAAGACAAAATAGGAGCTATAAAATTCACGAGTATCGTTTGCATCAGTGGTATTTCCATTCTGTGGATTGCTGAAGTCAGCTGTGACCTTCATTGTTTTGACGGCACCATTGGCCGCTTTACAATTCGGCGCGCCACAACTTCCGCCCATACGAAATCCGCCAATAAGGATGGTTCCCCACCCGCCGGGATGCGACACGCCCGGTTGTCCTTGTATGCAGGGCGATGGGGGAGAACTTCCTCCGACCGCTGAATCGCAGAAGATGCGCACATCGGTAATCTTCGGCTTCAAATCGACGTAGTACACATGACTATAGCTATCGCTTGCCAACCACCGGAGATGCGGTAGAAGCTGCATGGGAATAAATCCCCACAGTTCATCTCCCAGTGGTGCCGTGTTGGTCCAGGGATTTGAAGGCCGTTGAATGGTAAAGTAGCCGTGTTCAGTCCTACTTGTTGTACTAGGATCATCGCCTCTATTGTAAAAACCGCCGTTGAATGCGTGCAGCATCCCATCGTTTGCACCGGCATATATTACCTGTCTGCGGTCTCGATAGGTCTGATAGAAGGTTTGATAGCTAGGATCACCATAGATCACGTCATAGCGCTCCTTAGGAGCTCCGACGGTAGTCGGACTGGAATTGATGACGTCACCGAGCTTCCACACTTTCTTACCACCGGCTATCGTGATGTTGCGATCACGGAGCAGAAGATTTCCTGATGAGTCCGTGACATCCTGTCCTCGCACCCATTTGATCAGGCTATGCTCATCGAACGGCGAGGCCGACGCGGCCAAGTATGGCTTGAGTTTGGACGCGTTGCCATCGACAAACTGGATTAACTCGGTGCTTGTGGCCAGCCCGTCGTTATTCTGGTCCACCCACGTATAGATCTTCCTTTGATCCGCATCCTTGAGGGCCAGTTGCTTGCCTGCTTCCCAGATCGGTGTCAAGCTGCCTAGATCTATGTCCCCCGGTATTGGAACGGCAGTATCCGGCGTACCGTCGCCGTTGGTGTCCGTCATGTCAGCCTTACCGTCACCATCAGTATCCAGAAATCGCTGAACTTTAACAACGCCCGTGGTGCTGTTATAAACCATCTTAATAATGTAATCTTCTTGATACACCAATCTTTGGTCCGCTACCGTATCCTCCCGAAGGTTTCCGAATTTATCGACAAACAGTCCTTGCACGTAACCCGTCCAGTAGATCGAGTTGAGTCCTTCCGTGACTTGAGGGAAAAAATAGGCCTGGTACAAGGCACCTTCTCCTGTCGATGAACTCGCTAAAACAGAGGCCGAGGTGCCGGAACTGCTACGCTGCAAGATGCTGTTGATCGCCGCCACGAGTTTATCTTTAAGATCATCCGCGTTTGACGACTCGAAATACGTATCGGGCAATCCGTCCGCCCCCTTTGCCCCCGTGTAATTATTCACACTATCCCACTCCTGAGATAAGTCCGGCTTGTTATTGCCGTTGGCATCGACAAACCCGCCGGCCTTGGCGGTATCTTTCAGAATATTGGCCCCCGTACCGAACGCAAAAAAGGTATAGACGGTAAGATTGTGGATCATCGAATGATCGTCGCCAGGAATCGGGGGTGGGGTCACGGCCGGGGTGATTAATGGCAGCGAACCACTGGCCGGCCGCAGATCGGTGGTATGGGCATAATAGGCGACGTCATCAACATAGTGTGTCCCTGAAGAGACGCATGAATCACTTCCCGGACCACCATTGTAACTTGAACAGACATCATCGTGTCCCGCGACATGCGGAAGTTTTGTGTGCGCAAGATCCTGTAGTGCCGCGGGGACATTCTGATCCATCGTCGGCTGCCCGTCTGTAAAAATGATGACAAAACTTTTACAGCATGGGACGTATTGACCTGGGTTGCTCGCCCAAGGGGCAGTGAAGTAGTACGGATCATGCGCGGCATTCACGGTATAGTCGGTTCCACCGAAGGCCGGGGGAACCTGGGCAAAGTACCGTGTGGCTTCATAGAGAGATTCGGCTAAAGGCGTCCAGGTACCGGAAGAGGTATTTTCAATGGCGTTGACCATTGAATTGGTCGTGGTCCCTACATCTGCCAGGACTTTACCGCCATCCAGCGTCCCGGATTTAAATTCCATAAGCCCAAACCGCGCTTTATTGCCTAGCGTCTGAATAAGCCCCGTCGGTTCTGAATTGACATCAACCACCAAGGAGTAATTTGTTCCGGACCCTCCACAGCCACTTGACACGGTTAGATTAGTGCCATTCCTAAAAAAACACTTCGTTCCTGAAAGAGGGGACACACCAACGGCCGAAAAAATGACGCCGATCGCATCTCGGCTGCTATTCTCCAAGGTCATTTTTCCGCCTGGGAAGCAGTTATTCGGACTACTAGCTGCGCGGGGCGCGCATTTCCCCCCCATCATGGCCCACTTGGCAATTTCGATACGCGTCATCGTAATGTAGTTAAGAAAACTCCCATCCCATTGGCCGTGGGCTCCGCAGGAGTCGCTTGCTGGGTTTGGGCGGTCGATCCCAGGTGTGAATCGATTCGAGCCATAGGTGTAGCACTGGGTCTGATCAAAATAGCCCGCATATCCGCCCGGTTTATTCGGATCATAGACATTCGAACCTGTCGGTTGGCTGACAGGATCCGGCGGAGTGGACGTGCTCGGATGATAGGCTGAATTGTCCATACTCCCGGAATTATCCATGAGAAGGAGAATATTAGGTGGCACGACGTTCGGAAGAAATGGCGGCAATGCTGTATAGTCACCATTCGTTGGAGCGCTTACACCGGCCCCCCACGTAACCGTTGCAATGCTGCCTGAACACAAGACAAACAAGAGGATTGTCACAACCATAGTTTTTGCTCGGCCTGTCATGGTTCGTTCCTCCTCATCACTCGTCCCCGACGTCTTAGACATCTCTTTATCTCGGAAGAATCACTACAAGACGATCGATAACCCCATTAGTAAGATGAAACGCTACCTGCTCCCCAATGCTTAAATCCTTTAACTCGCGGCGTTGCTGCCGTTCGTCTGTAATGACAATATTGCTGATGAGCTGATATGATTTGTTGTCAATAATCACTTGATTATTGTTGACTCCTGTCACTTCCCCCCGCAGCGAACTAGCAACGATTGTCGCAGTTGACTGCGCCCAACCGTCCGCGACCATGCACTCGGCAGCTAAAAGCTGGAATGCAATCAAGAGAAATGCTGGGCCGATGGAACTCACAATCGGCCAAGCACCGACTAACCGTTTATCCCGAGGTCTGAGGATTGTCATGTCTCTTCCCCCTAAATCCTCCGCTGGCAGCTTTCACCTGTTGCGGTACAGGCATAGACTGCTGTGACACGACTAGTCGCGTTCGACGTCGTATTCGTCGCGACGCAATCGATCTGATACAAAATATCGACGCCTCCCCCGCCAGCTCCTCCCGCCGTTCCTTCGTACCCTGAGGCAAATTGAATAGCCGAACCTGACCTTGTTTTTGCGTACAGTCGGTCAATATCTCCATTTACCTGAAAGACGCCAACCGTTGACCGCATATTGGGCGACGCTGAGGAAGGGCTATCAGCATTGTTATCCAGCTGTCCCATGATTTCCTGCTCAAGTACGACTTGACTGGCATCCGGAACTGGACCTCCCTGGCTGACCTTAAAAGTGTCAGGCACCCTCCCCTGATCGATCGTCTGTTGAATCACGTTCACGCCTGTGCCGATACAGGACTCAGCCGCGGTGGCCGCGGCCTCACCCGAGCGCTGAAATCCTGCCATGCGATTTTCCAAACTAGTGACTGTGATTGCTGCGATTCCGATGACGGCCATGATAACCATCACAAGCATAACGGTCACGAGTGCAATGCCTTTCTGGCTCCACTCTACATTGTGATGTTGAAACTGCTGCATAGGCCCCTTTCTCAACGATTACTTACAGACCGATGTTTCGGACTTCAATCGTGCGAGTCACCAAGCGACGTCGGAATTGGTTGTAGGTGGTTGCGGAGTATCCGAGGTCACCTGGGATGGAAGGGTTGTGGTCTTGCACAGTGATTGGGCCGCTCGTGTTGACCATCGTGACGTTTCGTTCACCAAAGCCCTGCTCAGTTCGATTTTCTCGAGCCACGATATGGACTAACACCAGGCGAATAGTATCGGGAGTCATAGGAGCAAGCGTCCACGCGCTATTCGACACAAAGTCCGTAGTGTCGAAAGTATTGTTAATGCCCCCTTGATCATCTACCACTAGATCAGCGATCCCGCCATTTACTGCCGCATTGCAGCCATCGCACGCATACGCCAGTTGTAAATCTTCAATACCTTCTGCAATAGACACGCAAATAGTTGCCGCTGCAGCCGCATTACAATCAATTCTCCCCCCTAAAAGAGGAACAGTCACCCCCCGCACAAGGCATGGAGCACTACCGCCACAAATCGCTGCATTCGTATCAGTGGATCGGATCACCTGATACGTCACGCATTGCAGCAAGTACACTTGAGTATTCACTGGGAAGGCAGTTGGTGCGCCCAGTGTTGATCCCAGTGTCAACAGGGTAGGCCCAGGCGGATTGGCAGCTGTTGTGGTTACGGCCCCACCGATCGAAATCGGTGATCCAGTCACCAAGCCAGGGGCGCCCGCTGCTGGAACAAAAGGAATGGCAGTGATCGGACCAATCACTGGATTCGGGTTTATCGTTCCCACGGGCGTCGGAACGATCATTGAAACGGAATCAGGGCCGTTATCCGCTCCTGCGATATTGTTATCAGCCGGCACGATGGCTGTGCCACAATAGCCCACTGGTCCGCTCACCCCATATCCGGCCATCTTGATATCATGCGAGAGCAGTTCCATGGCGATTCTGGCACTTTGCTGTGTCTGGGCAGTCTGATCGTTGACCCGCATCGCTTTACTGCTGCCTGTCAAGGCAGTAAAGGCTGCCGCCGATACGATGGTGGCGATCGTGATGCCAACAAGGAGTTCTACAAGGCTGAACCCTGCTTGATTCATATCAGGTATATGTGTGTCTCGTTTTTTCATCGCCTTAATCATTTCGGGCGTTGCTCACTCAGGAGCAACCACCGCCGTCAGCGTTACATTTCTATTCCTGACAATTGAACTACTCGCCATGGTCATGTATTTAAAATTGGAGCTTTGCCAATCCACTCTTACGATGACTTGATTTTGATTCAGCGTTGGACTCGTTGGTCCCATGGACGTAACCGCGATGCGGCCTTGAGCACTGGGGAGCGATGAGCTTTGAAGTCTACCTTTCCACTGGGTGTAATCTCCGCTGGCCATGATATTCGACGCGGGGCTTGTAGAAGCGTTTAATGTGTCCACGTTGTTATAGGTAATGGCGTTACGCCGATTGAACTGAATGCGTTCGACCATGTCCGCCGCAAGATTGGTGGCGAGTGTTAATTCGTTGGCGTCCACATTCTTGCCCAGTGAAATTCCCTGCATCCCCGCCAATGCAAGCAGTCCAATCGCCAACACGACTGCCGCAAACATCCCTTCGAGCAAGGTGAAGCCGCGCTCGCTGATGCAAGCGGTATAACGCTCACTCTGAAAGGACAGCTTAACCACCACGCATCACTCCTGACTTATGTGCATGTACTGGCCGCACACCAGCGGATTTTTCCGCCGGGGGTGATCACAATTGAATAGGTTTGATTATCGGTATTCGTAAGTGTGATGTATTGGTTTTGATCCACCGCAGGCGGGACCGGCCCACCGATACGGAGGCCCAATGAACTCAGCTGAACTGTTGTGCCTCCGGTTGTCAGCGCACTGGTGATTTTTCTGCTTTGAAGAGGCACCGGCGCAATTATTCCGGCGAAACTCGCGCCGATCGTCCCGCAATACACGGTATTGGGGGGACAGGAGATAGCTCCCAACGTCATGGTGACGGTCGTATTGCGGTTCATCGCCGTCATACGGGCCAACGTCAAACTGCCATGTAAGTCGGTGGTGGCTTGTCGGAGTTGATACGTTCTGTTCCACTGCAAATAGTTCGGTATCGCCAGGGCGAACACGGTGCCGATGATGCTCAGAACGATCATCATCTCCAGCAAAGTAAATCCATGCTCATTGGAGCGAAATGGAATGAGAACCTTTGACATGCCAGTAGTCATAGCGTTGCAAGTGTAGCATTCGCTATGCCGACCGCTTACAGATGACACTTCCGAATTAAGTATTTGAAGTTAGGCTGGATCGTGCGAATGAACAAAAATGGACGGGGACCATTTCAGTTCAGGCCTGACAAATTTCGGCGGAGCTAATACTTTTCCTGCCAGGTGCCAGGAGCGGTAAAGACGACGGGAAGACCACGGAACATTCCATTTCGAAAGTCCGAGTCATACCACACTTCAATGGGAGTATAGGAAGGTAAAGACGGACTGATATGCCCTTCGACGAGAAGCGCTCCGAAGACACGCGGGCGTCCTTCATACGAAACATCTCCTGCTGTCGAAAGGATTCCGTTGAGATGAATTCCCGATAGAGTAACAGGTATACGCGTGGCCACCGAGGTTGACCCTTCGTCGGGAGGGCTGAGCGCCGAGACAGACTTTCCCGACCCTCTCGGTCTGAATTGAATGTGTGCATTCACGATGAAGATTCCCTCAGCATAATCGGTTTCAATGAGTATGGTGCCGAGGTTATCACCATGAGGCGGCAGCGCATCCAGCGTGTCAATAAAGACCAGGCCGTGATGTTCACCGACTGCGCGGGATCGAAAGACCTCTTCTACCGTCATTCCCAGCCCTGACCGAACTGTGCCGTTACGATAGAGCAACCCCTCCGAATCTCGAGAATAGTAGACACCGTACTTGAGGGCATACTTTTTTAAGAGCTCGTATGGCCACACATCCATATGTAATCCAGGAGATGGATCGCGATGTGGGTAGACATTTGAAGGCAGAGAGGCTGTTCCTGATGCGGTCGGCGCAAATAACGCGTCTTGGCCGATCCACAAGTTAAGCCAACGATCTTCGCGTACAGTCATGTCCGCATAAGATTGTCCGTTAACAGGGGCCAGCGATGAATGAATAGGAATGTCTTCACGTCGACCGAGCGGCACGTCGCCTTGAACCTTGAGAGCACCCCAATGCAGCCAGACAGGAAACGGCTCGCTGCTTGTGAGGGAAACTCCACCATGCGCTATTTGCACCCCTGCCCGCAGAGTCGGGATGGCTAAGGCGCCGAGTTGCAGCGAGATCGTCCGACTCAGATGTTTCGCAGTCGCTGTGACATCGACTGAACAGAGCAGTCCAGGTCGTGTCGGTCCGTACACTTTCACTCTCTCGATGCGGCCTAACGAACTGAGGGATCGAAACCAGCCAGCGGATGGATCGTTTAGTAAGCGGTCATCCGAAGGACGCGTCGCGTCGTACAACACATTCGGCATGTCAGAAGACCCGGAGAATTGCGATCGACCGGCTGCGTCAAAGAAAGATGAACCAATGTCGGGAAGATCGTATCGCTTCACAACGAAAGGCTGCACATCGACAGGGGTTGAAGTCGGATCGTGGAACCAGCGGACAACCAGATCGGCCCCTGCCTCGGCTAGATGCCGCGCAGCCGCTTCATTTTTATTCGTGGATATTTGCAGAACCTCTTGCGTCGCCAAGTTCATGGACACGAGCCCGAGCAACGTCAAGATGAGAACCGTAAGAAGGACCCCAAGAAGAACGGTCCCTCGCTCATCTGAATTCTTTCGAATCATCGGTACGCCTTTCTATTGCCCGCGCAGTCCTATTTCGCTGATAAGATGAGAGTGATCGGCACCGACCCCCAATTCAACACGCACTCGTGACACGGCCCTTGCTTCGTGCGTCGGCAAGCCGCTTTTGTCGAAATAACCCAACTGAAAGTAGGTAATATCTCCGACAATCGTATTGGCTCCGCCATCGACTTGCCGCATGAGACCTTGCTTACGATCTACAGTTGTCATGAGATAGTAACGAAGATGATTTGAGATGAAGACTTCGGTACCCGCAGGGAATGTCTGACCCACAGGCCCCGTAAGAGTGAGCTTCGTCCGTCGACCGTCCACTGCAAGACGTGACTCCGCGCAACGCTCCGCAGTACAGATCAGAATGTGTTTCCCTTGATCCCAGTTCGACCCATTGAGAACCTGCAATTCGCTTTGAATGGCGGAGACTGAATCAGTCAATACAGTCCGGGTACCGTCGAGGTTGGCTACAAACTCGATCTCTTCTGGGCCGGCTACCAAGACGGCCGGCAGGTCATTGGCCGCTCCGCTTCCAGCTAACCGGAGTTCATCAGACAAGACATGCAGACCCAATCGTTGATCCTGGTGGCGGCTCATGATGGTGTGTTGAGCGGTGAGTTGCGTATCGAACAGGCGAAGCGCTTGGAAGGTGGCCGACAAAAGAATTGCGCCGGCCGCCATGGCCACCATTACTTCAGCAAGACAGACCCCACGGTTGTTGAAAAGACGATGCGTACGCATCTTCTAATGAAATCCCACGTACAGCGGATTCGCGCGAAGGGTGCCGACTTCGATTGCGCGAGATCGCGCCCCTATTTGATAAGTCGCGCGCGCTTTAATCAGGACCATTCCTGCTCGAGTCGTCGAACCGCCATCTATCGATTGAACTGTCCATGTCACATGAACGCCATCTTGCGATACACCGGAGGTAAAGATCCCATCGCCCGCGGCCACATCATCGAGTGTTCCATCATCCATCATGCGAAGTTCCGGCACACCGTCCGCATCCAAATCATCGATTAAGAGTGTCTCCCAGGGAACGATCCGTTTGACCTCCAGCCGTCCTTCCGCTATCGCCAGAGCCTGGGCATGCTTTCCTCCATCTTGCAAGCCGGCATTGGCATGTTGAAACATCGAGGTCACTCCCAGAATGGCGATCGGCAGGATCACCATTGAGACCATGACTTCTGTGAGACTGAACCCTCTTTGATCCAGCATGTGGCTGCCTCGCTTATACATTGACGCGTCCTGTAATCGTCACGGTCATATGCCAGCGTCCGCCTCGGCTATGTTGCAAGGTGACGGTTGTCGGCGTGGCGGATCGACCACTCGGATAAAATGTCACGGCCGGACCACTTGAAACGCTCTCCACGGTCACGCCGGAACCACCAAATGAATAGGTGCGCAAGATGGTATACGGTGCCGCGACCAGTTCAGTCCGAATGCGGGGTAGCGACGGCTCGAATACGACGCGAACCTTCTCACGTTGCGTCATCGCCAAATGACGCGCCGCTCGGAGTTCGGCGGCAAGTTCCGTCCGAACGGCTCTAGCCTGATAACGAGTGGCCGCCGATACCAATCCATCGCTCAGACACACTAAGATCCCCACAATCGCCATCACCGCCGTCAGTTCAACCAGCGTCATGCCCTTTTGGTTCATCATTTCTCCTCTATGCTTGAATACCACCGGCAGACCACTCAAGAGTTGTGCCTGAGCTCGAAGACTCTTCGTATCGCGAATAATTATTATCGCCGCACACGACAATCAATAGATACGTATATTTATTGTAGAGAGGGCCTAAGGGTTACGATCTGGCAGGAATGATTAGATAGGTACGTTCTGACGGTTTAGATACAGAGGAAGAGACAGTCGGATACATCCCTGACTACAGAGGGAGAGCCAAGAAGGTGATATACCAGCTGAAAAGCTCTTCATAAAAGAACATTGAGACGATGGCGCCGAATGCGAGGAATGGTCCGAACGGAAGGTACTGATCGCGGCGCAGGATGTGGAATGCCATCAAGCTAACACCCACGGTCGCTCCTACGATCGCTCCGATTAGCATCGTAAGGATGACTGCCTGCCAGCCCAAAAATGCCCCGATCATAGCGAGTAATTTAATATCGCCTCCCCCCATTCCTTCTTTCCCGAAAAGATAGGGGCTCACCCACGCCAACAGTAGTAAGACCCCGCCTCCCAACAGAAGACCAGAGATGGAATTGACCAAGCCGGTGGGCAATAGGGTACTCGCGGCAAGGATACCTACTCCGATTCCTGGCAAGGTAATGACATCGGGAATAATTTGATGATCGAAATCGATGTAGGAAATGACCAGCAGCGCGGAAAAAAGGGCAGCGTAGACCACCGCCTGTCCCCCCGGACCAAAATACCAGACGATTAGACCATACGCGAGCCCATTGACCGCCTCAACAATCGGATAACGACGGGAGATCCGAGTCCCACACCCTCGACACCGTCCTCGCAACATGATAAAGCTCACAACGGGAAGATTGTCTCTCGGATGGATAGGCTTTTCGCAGACTGGACAATGCGACCCAGGCCAAACGAGGGACTCCTTGCGTGGCAATCGATAGATGACCACATTCAAGAAGCTTCCGATAAGGGTGCCCAGCAACACTGCTACCCAAAGGTAAATTTCTTCTATTGAGTTCATAGAAAATACCGTACTTGTGTTTCCTTAGGCGCAATTATCCTACAGCGAATGTTCGATAGACCTTTATGTAGAGGCTCTAGGGATTTTCATCAATTTACATGATCGCGAAACCTTGCGATAATGATCTACGTAGTTGATCTAAATTAGAGGGCGTACATGCAGCGAGTTACGAAAGAACGACGAGAATCATCCCCCAGGCGAAAGCGTCCTGAAGCTCTCACCAATCGGGAGCAAGAGATCCTGCAGCTCATCTGGACGGGTCTTAAAAATCGGGAAATCGCCCAACGCCTGAAAATCAGCGTCAAGACGGTTGAGGCACATCGGGCTACAATGATGAAAAAGGTGCGCGTGTCGAATACCGCACAACTGCTGAAAGCCGCTATCCAGGATGGCATGATTCAGATCCGCTGATGGGCCACTGTTCGTTGCCGAACGGCTTCGAACAGAACGATCGCCGCAGCTGCCGCCACGTTAAGGGACCCCACATGGCCATGCATGGGGATTCTGATTCGTTGATCGCACTTGTCTAAAACACCCGGCCGAATGCCTTTACCCTCTCCTCCGAGTATAATCGCGATGGGTCCGCGCAGATCTGCCTCCGTGTAAGACTTGTCAGCGCCAGGGTCGACTGCATGGATCCACAATCCTTGCGTCTGTAGAGCTTCAATCAATCGAGAAAGATTGGTGACGCACCCCACTTGGAGATGATCGACTGCCCCAGCCGATGTCTTCGCCACGGTTGCCGTCAATCCGACCGCCCGACGCTCCGGCAGGAATACGCCATGCACGCCAGCCGCTTCTGCGGATCGCAAAATGGCCCCCACATTCTGCGGATCTTCGAGCCCATCCAGTAGAACGAGGAAGGGGCTTTCCTGTCGTGTCTTCGCCGTCATGAGGATGTCATCAATTTCGGCATAGCGCTTCGCAGCCACGACGCCGATGACTCCCTGATGCCTCCCATGAGGCACCAGACGATCCAACGCCGGGGGCGGCTCCAGATGAATGGGAACCCGCGCGGCCTTCGCCAACTGAACAATATCGGCAAACTGACGGTCCTGACGTGAGAGTAACAGTCGAAGCAAGGGCCGCGTCCCTGAACGCAACGCTTCCCGCACTACATGGAGTCCATAAATCAGGTCGGAGTCTTTAGCGTTTCCAGCGGCTGGTCCCATCGGGGCGATCCTCGATTGTAATGCCAAGCGCGGCGAGCTCCGTTCGAATTTCATCGGCCCGCTTAAAATCTTTTCGACGGCGGGCGGCATTTCGTTCATCTACTTTGGCGGCGATGGAATCATCCCGCAGTTCACTATGTACATTTGTCTTCTCCTTCACATCGATCGATTCGTTTATACCAATCGACAGCGAAGAATTAAACCGCCATTCGGAAAAGGACAGTTGAAATAAGCCGAGCACTTTGCCGACGGACCGGAAAGCAACACGCACGGCCGTTCGCGCTTCTACCGACAGGTCATCCTCCAAGAGTCGATTGACTTCACCCCGAAAGTCCTGGAAGGCAGCGAGGGCGGCAGGCGAATTGAAGTCGTCGTCCATTCCCTCTTCAAATGCCCTGTTCAATGTTTGTAGATGAACGGGAAGTTTCTCGTCTGCGGTCGAGGCACCGGAAGGCACTTCCGCGAGTCGCGTAAACAGGTCATAAAAGCCATCCAACGTCCTTTTGGCTTCTTCCAGGGCTTGGTCCGAAAAGTCCAATGGACTGCGATAATGCGTCGAAAGAAGGAAATAGCGCAACATTTCGCCGGTCACAGTCTCCGGCCACCGGCTTTTCTGAAATATCTCGCGGATCGTGAAGAAATTGCCCAACGATTTTGACATCTTCTCCTGATTGATCCGAACAAAGCCGTTATGAACCCAATAGCGGGCGAACGGCTGACCCGACGCGCCGGTCGATTGCGCAATTTCATTTTCATGATGCGGAAAAATCAGATCTTCTCCGCCGCCATGAATATCAAACGTAACCCCAAGATGCTTCATCGACATGGCAGAGCATTCAATGTGCCAGCCCGGCCTCCCGTCTCCCCATGGACTTTTCCAGGCAGGTTCCCCTGGTTTCGAGGCCTTCCACAGGGCAAAATCCATCGGGCTTCGCTTTCGTTCATCAACTTCGACACGAGCACCTGCCTGCATATCTTCGAGCTTACGCTTCGACAACTTGCCATACCCCGAAAATTTTCCCACCTCAAAATACACGTCGCCATCGACCTGATATGCCAAGCCTTTTTCGATCAAGGTCTGTACCAGATTGATGATTTCAGCCATATGCTCAGTGGCTTTCGGCTCAACGGTTGCCCATTGCACGCCTAACCGCTGCATGTCGGCATGATACGCCTCGATGTAGGTAGACGTAATCTCTTTCCAGCCCATGCCCTGTTCGTGGGCTCGCCGAATAATTTTATCGTCCACATCGGTAAAATTTTTGACGAAGATGACCGTGAACCCCGCATATTCGAGATAACGCCGAATGACGTCAAATACAAGCGCGCTCCGTGCGTGGCCAAGGTGACAATAATCGTAGACGGTTACGCCACACACATACAGGCGGACCGTGCCGGCCGTCAGCGGTTCAAAACGTTCCTTATGGCCACTGAATGTATTATGAATCTGAACCGTCATCTCTTGCCTACGATAGGACTTAGTCTCGACGCACAGCTTAAATGAACAATAAAAAAGCTGCGCGGGGCAGCTTTGTTCGCTGTGCTATGTACCGGCCTCTCATCGGTCTATCGATTGACTGGTCGGGGCGGCGGGATTTGAACCCACGACCTCTCGCACCCCAAGCGAGTGCGCTACCGGGCTGCGCTACGCCCCGACTCTAATTTCACAATGGCTTACGTTATCACCACCGACCACCTGTACACCAGGTGTTATTAGGGTGTTAGTGGCCTTGTACTGACCGAGTTTGAGTGCCGCCCCGTGCAAGTCTTCAGGCGTGATCTGGTTATAGCGCCGATGCATCTTCTCGCTCTTATGCCCGACGATCCGCATCGCCGTCATCGTATCTACTCCCGCCCGCCGAAAGTTCGTGCTGGCCGTGTGTCTGAAATCGTGAATCGTCAGACCACCATCCTTGCGACCGTGCTTGATACCGGCACGGCGGCAGGCGGCACGAAAGGCCGTCTTCAAGCACGTAACAGGGGTAGAGTTATACAGAAACACGCGACCAGTGTCTAGACGCCGTTCTTGCCAGAGCAGCTTGAACACGTCGTAAACTTCCTCTGTCATTGGTACAACGCGCGGCTCTCCATTCTTCGTCTCGCGAAGCTTAAATTCTCTCCGCCGCATATCCACGTCCGGCCATTCTAGCTTGAGTAATTCCCCACGACGGGGGCCGAGTTCATAGGCTATTGTGAGAAAGCGGACTAAGTGAGGTGCGCCGTGCAGCTTGAGCAGAGCCCATTCCTCGGCTGTGGCGACACGATCACGTTCGTTATTTGGGTTCGGCTTCTTAACCATCGCTGCAACGTTTTTCTGTAGCAACCCGAATTCTTCTGACATCGCGACACCGAGCATGTGTCGGAGGGCTGCGTGATCATGGTTAATCGTTTGCACTGCAACGCCCTGAGCAGCCCTCCAGGCTCGAAAATCACGAACATCTTGGGTCGTTACCGCGTTAAGGCGTTTATCTCCCAGTTTGCCAATGAAGTAACGCTTGAGCGACTCGACCGAGTACCGGCGCTGGTCGCTTCGGAGCGCCTTCGTTTGTTCAAGGTTAATGTACGTGTGGGCCCACGCCGAAAACATGGTGTCCTTTGCTTTTGCTGCCCTAGCACTGGTCCTCTGCCCCGTCATTAACTGCGTCTTAATGATCGCTTCCTGGTTTTTCGCTGCGGCTTTATTTGGGCACGCCTTCCACCGTTTGAGCTTGCCTCCGCCCGGCGGCGCAAGCGACAGTACACAGCCATCGTCGATTACCCTGAACTCGATATAGTAGCCATCCTTCCTTTTAGTTAATCCCATTCTTATCCCCTTCCTTTCTTCGGCTCCTCGCCGAGCAATACACACACGGACACGTTTAAGGCGTTTGCCAGCTTGCGGAGGGTTGAGAGGCGAGGGTCAAACGTCCCCGCCTCCAACCGTACGAGAGTTGCCAATCCAACGCCCGACTCTTTCGCCAGCGCGCGGAGCGTTTTCTCCCGCTTCTCTCGCCAAACCCGCAAATCCATCTGGAATACTGTACTCACTTATGAGCACATCAGTCAAGCACGATCATGTTGCGGTCTTCGGCATAGTGGTATTCTTCTTGATCCACCTGTCCAGCTCCGTTACGTCGAACTTCGTCAACCGGCCCATCTTGACGAACGGAATCCGCCTCTGACTGACCATCGTGTAGACGGTGTGGACGGACATGTCGATGTACTGCGCTGCTGCTCCAATCCCGACTAATCGGGGCGCGATGGCTGTGTGCATTCCTTTGTTTCCGCCTTTCGTGTAGGTTTCTTGTCTATCTCATTGAAACCACGCGCTACGCTCCCCATGCTACTGCAAGGGCTTTCATGAGCCTTCCTTGTAATAACCGAACAGGGGCCTTTTTGTTGCGATTGAACCTTGCATCGCAGCTCTATCCGATGGTGCCTTCATGCCCTACGCTCCCACTACTAGGCAGATTCCGCACGTGATGATCGTGGTTCGTCTTGCCGTTGGCTTCGGAACACGGCCAGAGCTTCCATCCGCGACACGTACACCACGCAGTTTTCTGTGACCAGCGAAAGGCGTGTACGGCTAACCGTTTAACCTGTTGGTCTTGCTTGCATTCGATTTCCGAGTTTGTCTTATACCGTGCGATTTTTGACAAGGGGACCTTCCCTTCATCGTTTGACATTGGCTGTCTGTCGCTTTTCGATACGCGGGCGAGGAGCACCGTTGCGGGTACCCCCCGCCCTAACATGTCGAAGTGTCTAATCCGTGCTGTGTGAGCGCATGTCGCCACTCCTCACCCGTCTAATCCGCTGTTTGAATTAGACAGGTTCGGGAGACGCATCACCGCGTAGGTAGCGGCGATTAGACACTTAGACAGGTGGCCGCGGGGGGCATGCCATTGAGACCTCCTTCCTTCCCTCCATATCGCGCCTTCCAGTGTTCGATCCATGACCGGGTGATCCAATAGCCCCGACATTTCCCGTCAGACGCTTCACGGGGCGACAGATCGAACCGTTTCAAAAACGACGCTAAGGCGGTCGTGCTGCTGATGCCGGTCGTGCCATCGCCACCGCCGCAGGCTTGAAACAATTCCTGAGACGGCAAGAACATCTCGTCCTTCGGGCCGAGCTTGTCCTCCATCATCTTCAGAATGATGAGGAGCAGGCGCTCGCCCACGGACGGGGCCCGTCGCCCTGCGGCAACACGCAACCCCTCCAGGAGGCGTGGCAGAATCAGAGGGCCGGTCGGTCGCTCAGCATCGGCCATTGTGGCCAGAATGATGAGCGGCTCGGCGATGTCCTGAAAGCGGTCATCAAACCGTTCCAGGTCTGGATGTTGATCTGGCAGGTCATCGTAAGCCGCCACCAACAGGGTGGCCGTGTCACGTTCCCACCATTCGAGCTTCAATCGGACAGACGTCAGCTCATCGTCCATCTTCCGCATCACCATTCTGGGTTGCCTGTACTTAGCGCGTTCCATCTGAATGTGAAACGTGCGATCGCTCAGCGTATCGGCCAGCCCTTCGATTCCCGCGAAGGCCTTCGGCCCGTAGACGGGAAATTCAGTGGGCTGGTACGTGCCCTCGATTCGCTCGTTTCGCACAATGGCCCCACCTCGCTCAAAGCCGAAGTTGAGGACCGCCAGTAACGCCCCGAACGTCTCTTTGTCGCCGTTCCGCAGTTGATCCACCTCGTCCAGCAACATCACCTCCCAGCCGCAGCGGAAAATTACCGCGGCCGTGGGGAACGCGATCGGCTTCCGATTCCCTTTGGCAAGAGAGCCTATCAACCGGAGTAATCGCGTCTTCCCGCACTGGGGCGTCGCTGACCGCAACGCGACATACCCGCAGTACCGAAAGTGCTGGAATGTGTACGTGTTGACGATCCAGCACGCCAGGAGCACCGCCAGGTCGTTGTTCGGCAGCGCGGTGTAGTGCTGAATGAGATGAATGATGCGGTCGATCTCATCCGCGACACGCACCGGCCCATGAAATGGTGGGGCCGCTTGGCCGCCACCCTCTGTGTTTGGACAGGTAGTCATGCGTGTCCTGAGAGACCTCCTTCCTGGAACTCGTCCTCGTCACATTCGTCCATCTCGTCGTCCTCCCAGGGTTCCGTCAGCGTGGCATACATGCCGCCGTCGCCGGGCTCATGTTGTCGGTCGCAGACTGGACAGATACACCGGTGCGCGCCATCTTGCTTCGCGTACTCAACCCACCACGGACCGCCTTGCCACCAATTCCCTTGCTCTTCCGCTTCGTGCATCATCATCCTCCGTTAGAGTGTTTCTGTTGTTGGTTGTATGTCCCGTCCTGTTGACGATGGATCTCAGGACGTGTTGAAGCGGTTCACAGTCATCGGCACCTCCTTCATCTGAAATCACGCAGCGCCTTGATGAGCGTGACTTTAGCAAGGAGGGCGGGTAGCGGGTAGACGATGGCGCCCTTGTAATTATGGAAACATTACAGGGGCGTGAGGACGATCAGGAGAGATCGATACGCTTGAGCCCGGATGAGAAGCTGTCCGGATCACTCCCGGTGATTTTGATGAGCTTCTTTGCGGCGATGATAGTGCTGTGGATGAGACTGGCCGTGATCTTCACTTCGGGTGGGGTACGATGGTGCAATGTTGCCAGCAGCTCGCATGTTAAGGCATAGCGCGGGGAGTTATTCTTGATCAGTTCATAATAAAAGCAGTCATGCACCATTCGACGACAATCGGCTTCACTTACGGGATGTCCGCTCCACCGGCGGTCCCGCTTGAACTCTTCGAACGCTACGTGCACATCAATCGCCCGTTCTTCGACAACTTGCTCGGGGTTGGTACGGAACAGCGCGCATAAAGCTTTCCAATTGCCACACTTCCGCAATCGCTCATGCAGGTCATGATATGCACCGAGGAGCTCGAATAAATCCTGAGAGTCCTCCATGCTGGCAGCTGTCGGCATCCAGCCATCGCGCTCCTTCCGATGGGGAAACAGTTTCGGCGGACTGCCTTGAGGAAGAACAGATGGTTTCGTCACCTCAACGGTCCAACCGTGCGTCAGTCCCTCGGCTATCGCCTTCGTGACTTCAGCTACCTTTTTTTCCGCCAGGGCAGGCGACTGCATCCACAGGAGCGGATTCTGATACAAGCCGTACACAGTGCCGGAAATCAGCGGGTGTAGCAAAATCTTGGGATTCAGACGCAAAAAGCGACACAGCATATTAAGGGATTTCTCATCATCCCCCTCGTTCACGCTCTTCAGAAACAAAGCGATGTTCTCATCGTCGAGCTGGAACTCCCGGGTTATGGTTTTACCTGCGAGGCTTCCGTCCGCGACACCCTTAGCGGCGTCAACCACATAGTCCGGAATCAATCGGGGTATATCGGTTTCAGCCGGAGATGTTTCGTTTGTCCCTTGAGCACCGTTTGACTGCGGTTGTTTCATCTTCATTCCTTAATATGAATAAAGCCGACACAGGACAAAGCCATGCGCGGCGACTAAGAAAGCAGGACTCGGAGGTCCTCTTTGCCCGTTAAACTATTTGTGTTGTGAAGAGCTAGTGCGTGGCAGAACCAGGGGCGTCGGTGATTCCCGTGGACCGACCACTGGTTAGGCGCATTAGGCTGACGAACGTCGTCGTTGACGTTCAATACACGAACTCGGATAAAGCCTGGAACGTTGAGAGCGTTCCCGCACGCCGTTGTGCGTTGCCTCTCCGTTTATACAGAAATCTCCCTATACCGTAAATGGTCAGGGGCTAGACAAAATGAAACTGTTGAGTCCGAAAATGGGTAGTGACCGTCTCAAGAGCCGCGCAAGTAGGCGGTAATTGTATTGTGGCACGGCTGATGTTGGACAGTGGATCTCTCTATCAACCAGTGAATGTCGAGGGGGATTATGTGGCCATCTTGAATTGTTCGTCCCGCACCGCAAACAGCGGTACTGTTCGCCTCGGTGCTCTAGCCGGACGCGATTAGAGCGGTTTCGGGCTCGAAAGCTATCGAAAAGAGAATGAGCCACGTGGTAGGCCAACGTGTGGAAAAACTTGCTCGGTCCTTCGGAGGTACTACGCGGGTCAAAACACAGAGCGCTGTGGAACATTTCCATTTTCCAACGTGCACTGTTTCGCCGCTGCCGCTCTCTCTACCAAAGCTGATTCAAGCCACTGCACATGCGCTTTATTGAGCCACACCACGGTCCCAAAAGTCTTTCTTGTCTAGATGATTAAACATCCGACGTGCTGACCGAACGAATGTTGCGACGAGGGAGGCTCAATATGAGAAAAGACCCATCACTGGGGTGGTTCAACATCAATCTGTCGCGTATGGTGTTACTCGTCTCTGCGACATCTCATGGGAGACATCGCAATAAGGAGCACGTTATCGCGCTCACAGATCGCCGTGCGTTGGCGTCGGCTCGGGTCAAAGCGAAAATACAGCGGATGGGTCTGGTCGCGCCATTCTGCCCCTTCGCCCACCGAGACGCGATGCTGGTGCAGATGGTCGATGTACGCCACCTCGTCCGGGACCTCGACGTGTGTCAGCGTCATCACGCCTCCCAACTCACCCACACCCACAGCCCCCACCACGACCACGCTCACCATGACCCACAGACTCGTCGCCAGCCCTTCCATGCCACTCATGTGCCGCTCACCATGCGCTTAAAGGTTTTCAACACCGGCGTGGTAATGGCGTCCAGCGGCGTCGCCGCCAGGCGCTCGCATTCCAGCAGCAGCACCTGCAAGGGTTCCCTCTCCGTCAGGCGCACCAGGTCGATGATCTCCATTCCCGCACCTCCGTTTAAAAACAGAACGATCCCGTCATTCGTTCCGCCACGTCACAAGAATGGCCCAGGCTATTGAGCAAATGAGTCCTATGCGTTGACATATCGTCATGACTTCTTCTCGCCGTCCTCCGTTCAAAATTGAACACTCCGGGTTCGAGCGGATCGACAATCAATTCGGAAATGGCCCACACGAGCGCATCCACGCGGTCGGGCGATTTGTCGGCTTCTTCGGGATTAAACAGGCACATCTGATCTTCCAGCGCGGGGAAGTGCCCGACATGGTGCACGCGCCCTTGCTCATACAACGCGGCCATCGGCTCGGCGCAATGGGGCGAAGCAGACGGCGGAAGAAATCCGCATCATCAGCGTCAGAGCGACCGTTGTCACTGTTGCATCTGATGATTGCGAACGCCCTCACCCGCGCACGCCAGGAGCAGGCGGAAACGGATGCACAGATCGCGGAAGCGTTTGGTCGTGGGCAGTATGGTGATCAGGCGGACATCGCTGCCGCCATCAGACGGCGATGAGTATGTGCAGAGCCGATCACGGAGGTCGCTCACCGCATGGGCAACAGGCGCGCTACAGGCCCTGTGCGCGGAGCATCTTCAAGGCCGACCGTGCGCCGCGTGCGGTCAGGGTGTGTTTCATTTTCCGGCTGAGACTGAGGCGTTGCTGATTGGTCCAGCGTGGCGGCTCTTCGCGTATCGGAATCGGCGGAGGGGCTTCGACCTGCTGCCACCCACAGTTCAAGCAGCGGACCGCCCTGCACCACGTCCCTTGATCGTGCGCCCACTCCACGGCCAGACACCCGTCGCATCGTCGACATTTCATTGCCGTCCTCCTTCATGGTCCTCTTCTTGTGAGGGTGCACGAGGATGCAAGAAAACGGGGGACAGGGAAAGCTGTCAAATTACGCATACCGGTATGTACGCAACGATCTCGGGGCCTTTTCAACCCTCTCTAACAGCGAGTAGGTCTACCGGAGCCCGCTTAGAGGCCGCGAGGAACGCAATCTGCGGGCATGAAGCTCCTGACCGATTATTAAATAAATGCATGTAGGTAATATGATCATCTTGTGCTTCCCGTGAAGCTTACATATTATTATGTTGAAAGCTGCGCCCGGGGGATGCGTCTCAGGACAGGGCTGAGCCGCCGCTGTGCCCCCCGGCCGCCAATCAGAGGCCACCCTAGTCTGGCGGCACCGTGGCCCTCCTCAGTTCGGTCTTGTGGCTTGACCCTCACAGAACACCTAAGGTCCCCACTCTCTTCCGTCTCCTTCTTACGGAAGGCCTTGCTGAGGAGCGCCCTGCGTGTGCGCAAGGAAGAAGATGAACGGTACGGCTCTCCTCACGCTTTTTCGCATGCTGTACTACACCATGCTGGCGCGCGTTTCGTCGTCTCGCTAACCGTGGTCTGGCAACCATTGTAATGAAAAGGAGTAGTTATGGCCGTAACCTGGATGGAGATCGTTGTAGCAGATCCAGAAGTCGGCAAACTTGAACAAGCAATCAAAAGGCTTCAGGCTCGGAAGACAAGTGACCAGGACTGGAAAAAAGAAATTGCTCATGTCGAGGCTAACGGAGAACAACCACGTCTCACATACTGCGGAAATCAAACCTGGTATGAAAACTACAAACCTTTGGTAGTCCGATTGATTGGCAGAGAACGGAAGCAGCACCATTCTGTTCTCAGCAGTAGTGAAGCGTACGAGGTCGCATACAAGCACCTGTACGAATTAATCCCTGCCTGCGAAAGATCGAGTTGTCCTTGTATCAAAGGATTCGTTATCCCCTACTAGAGCATGGTTTACCTTTTTTCTCAGATCCTTCGATAGCATTTCTGCGGTCTCCTCATCAGCTGATCCATATCCGATCTAAGGTGCCACTAACTGCTCTATCAAACCAGCATGTTATCAGGCTATAACCTTCTGAACCTATGCAGCGGGTATCGCTTCTGGCAACGCCTCGGCGGGTTACACGCGAGAAGCCGAGGTCGCCATCTCGGCCTTCAATGCGCTCAATGACAAGGCGAAGGAATACCCGCTGGGTGAGGAAATTGGCCGCCGGGTCATGGCCTGGCTGACATTAAGATTCTGAAAACGGAAACCGTCATGGAGTGAGTGCTGTGGCGCCATCTATCTTGCTCGCGGATGATGACTCGATATCTGTGAGGCACTCACTGATCTGTTGGAATATCACGGATATCGTGTAGACTCCGTTTCAACATGCGCACAGGCAATTCAGAAAGCAAAGGTGGAACGGTTCAACGCCGTGATCCTCGATCTTAACTTGCCTGATGGTGACGAAATTGCCGTCCTTCGAGTTTTGCAGGAAAGAGTCCCCGCAACACCGATTCTAATTCTGACGGGATCGGATCAGAAAGCGACTGCACTGCATAATGGAGCCTTCGCCTTCCTGTTGAAACCGTGGAATCGCGACGAACTGCTGGGCGTTCTGTCACGTGCGATGGCGACGGCTTGATGGAAGTTCCAAGCCGATCAACTCTCATTCCCGTAAACTCCTACTACACCCCCCTATTTGCATAACCCTATCTACTAAGACCCTAGTGGGAGTTTTGTTGGAATGGAGTTGGGGACTGCCATTCAGGCAGCACACTCCCACCCTTCCCCGCCACACTAGTCCTTAGACGATGACTAACAGCGGGTGGTATGCCGGAGCTGCGGGGTGACGGCGGGAGGTGGCGCAGAGCACTGCCGGCGGGCTTACCGTTCGCGCAAAACGATTGTCGGTTATCAGGCGGCTTCTTTTGGATTCGTTCAGTCGGTTAGGTCAACTCCATGCTCACAGACATTGGACTGTCTGGTCCAAGACACTTCTACAGTCAGATGCTCGTCGATCCATGTGAGTACCTTCTCCGTGGCATCTGCGAGCGTTCTCGCGTCAGTGGTGATCATAGATCGCCTCTCGTTGAAGGTCAGACCTAGCATGGCATGATTGCGGATTTGCGTCCTTTAAACGGGAGCGTTGAAGAGGGCGGGTATAGGTACACGGTTGAGCGGCGCAGGTTCTTTATTTCGTTGTTGTAGCAGTTCCTGGTTCCCTCCCTGTCTCGTCTCCTGCACAAGCTTCACTGTATCTGGCAAGCTTCTCTCGCAGCAACGCTACTTCCTTCTCCAACTGCATCATTTTAATTTCACGTCCGACTACCACGTCGTGAAAGAGTTCTAAGTCCCGTACCTTGTCTTGTAAGGCGGCTTCGGATTCTTCCAACTGCTCCATGACCCGTTGGTATTCCTCCATTCGATGCTTCCGCTCGGTGACGTCATTGAACAGAACGGCGACTCGATTAAGTCCCGGCGGGCCGATTCGAAAGGCATACACATCATACCAGCGGTTCAGCGCTTTGGCCTCGTTCTCGAAGCGGACGGGTTGACCGCTCAGAGCGACCGTGCCGTACATCTCAAACCAATGCTCTTCAAGGTTCGGGGCAAGTGTTCGCATCGTTTGACCCACAGCATCGGCAAATCCCGTCTGTTGTTCAAAGGCCACATTCACTTGAAGAAAACGGTAGTCCAGTGGTCTTTGCGCCTCGTCGAAGAGCACTTCAATTATGCAGAAGCCCTCGTCGAGCAAGTCCAGCACGGTTCGATAACTTTCTTCCGATTCTCGCAGTGCCTCTTCCGTCAGTGAGCCTTGAGCAGTCTTAAGTTGAATCACCTTGTCCCCTAATAAATCCTTCACGTCCTCGATGTATGAGATGCCTTTGATTCTATGGTCTACAGTCCAATATGCCTTAGTCTACGGTCGGGAGCTTGTACTGCGAACCCCATACTTTTCCATGCTCAGGTACAACGACTACATGTAAAAATGTTCGTATTCATTGGTAAGCTGAGGAGGACATATTAAGTGATCGTGGACTGACCTGTATGTCAGATGTAGAACTACGACGACTTACCAGGACGAAGAGCTTGTGCCACTCTTTGTCCCCTTGGCTGTTTCTAACAGTCTGGGCTTGGTGGTTATTGCAGCGAAGAGAGGGCCACCAACGACCTGATCACACGCACCACTTCATCGCGGTCTAACGGCTTCCTAAGAATCGCAACCGCGCCCTCTTCCCGCGCCTGCTGCTCGATGGATTCTTCAATGCAGCCGGTCATGAGAATAACCGCTTGCTGAGGCTTCACGGCTTTAATTCTGCTGATGACCTCAAGGCCACCCTGCTTGGGCATTTTGAGGTCACAGATCACTACATCATACTTGCCGTGTTGGACGTGCGAGGCGCAGATGTCGGGGAACTACGCAAATCAGTAGACCAGGATGATAGTGCGGACAGACAGTGATTAGCGCGCTGCTCATCCTGACTTTGTTTCGACAGGGAGGCCATCATTCAACTGCCTACGTAATCTTAGGTTTTATGTTGTAGCAATTTAACGTATTTCATTGTCGGTAAAATTTGACTATCATGCCAGCTATCCTACACGCGAGACCTTATGAGCGATCAAGTCCTTCTCATTGATGATGACCAGAGAATGCTTCTAGCACTCTGCGAGCTGCTCGCCTCAGAAATGCCTGGGGTATCGATCGTGACCGCAGATTCTGCCGAATCGGCAATGAAGCTAATCCAACAGCACGACTATGATGCGATTGTCAGCGATATCCGAATGCCGGACGTAGACGGGCTCACGCTTATGGGAGACATCCATTCACGCCGAGCCGATATCCCCATACTGCTCATGACTGCCGAATGTGATCGCGATTTAGGGCTTCGAGCGTTGACAGAGGGGGCCTATGCCTTTCTTCCAAAGCCCATCGACACACAGCTTTTTGTTGCTTGGCTGGCCCGCGCCCTCCACGTACGAGGTCTGTCTCGTGAGGTGCGAGAGAAAACTGAACGCATTGAACGGCAGACGCAGGTATTGGAGCAGGCGGTACAAGAGCGCACCGTACATCTTCAAGCGGCGGTAGCAGCCCTTAAAGACGCGGAACAGCTAAACCGATACTTGGCCGCGCTCGTAGAGTCCTCTGAGGACGCTATCATTAGCACCACGCCTGGCGGGATCATTGAAAGCTGGAATCAAGGGGCCTCCCAACTCTATGGCTATACTTTGGTCGAGGTCATTGGACAACATATCTCGCTGTTGATTCCAGTCGACCGCCAGGCGGAGGAGGTGCTGATCCGTGAACGCATCGTCGGAGGCGACCGGGTACCGCAATTCGAGACGGTGCGGGTAAGGAAAGATGGATCACAAGTCCAGATCTCACTGACGATGTCACCGATTTTGGATAAGCATGGGCAGGTCATTGGAGCGTCCAAAATCGCACGGGATATTACCGAGCGGAAAAAGAGTCAGGAGCATATTCAGGCTCTGTTGCATGAGGCGGAAGCACGTGAACAACAGCTTGTGGAGAAGCAAGCCCAGTTGGTGCAGGCCGCCAAGCTAGCTAGCATAGGGGAATTAACGACGGGGATTGCCCATGAGCTTAATAATCCTCTGAACAACATCTCATTGCTCACGGGCAATGTGATTTACAAACTCCAGCCCAGCGGCACTCGGGAAGCGGTTGTGTCCAATCTCACTCTAATTCAGGAGCAGGTGAAGCGAGCCGCGACGATCATCAATCATCTGCGGACGTTCGGACGCGCGTCGTCACAGCAGATGGAGCCCGTCTCGCTTAATGAGGCGATTCGAACACCTGTTTCATTTGTCACTGACTTGATGCGGCTGGCGAAGATCACAGTGCAATTGGACCTCTCGCCGCAAGAGCCGCTTGTGCTTGGAAACCGTATTCGCCTCGAACAAGTGTTTGTAAACCTCTTAACGAATGCCTGCGACGCGTTAAAACACGCCGACACAAAAGAGGTTTCGATTAGCACTCGGATACGAGAGGTGGGAGTTGAAGTGGTGTTTCGCGATACCGGGTGTGGAATTTCTGAAGAGGTGCTCCCACGCGTTTTTGACCCCTTCTTCACGACCAAGCCCAGCGGGGATGGTACCGGACTCGGACTGTCGATTAGCTATGGGATCGTCAAAGAGCATCATGGGGATATCGAGGCGGAAAGCTCCGCTGGCAAAGGGACTAAGTTTGTGATCCGTTTGCCACTTATTCAAACAGCTAACCAGATACCCGCTCAATAAGCCCATCGGCCAGTCCAGCCAAACAGCCGCTACACCTCGATCTCTAACAGTGAGTAGGTCTGTCTGAGCCGCTGGGTAAGGGCGGGAGTTCGCGCAAGGGTCATCCCCCCGGGGGACTCACCACCACAAGCGCATGCGCAGGATGCGTGCGATCGTTCTGCCCGACAGTCGCGAGAACAGTTGGGACGGTTAACGTGAGGAGAATCGGCTGAGCGCTGTTCGGTACGCTGTTTCTCGTAGTTCAATCGTGAGAGCCGCCTGCCGTGCGAGCAGCTTCTCGTACCGAACAATCATGCTCTTCAGCCGGTCCCTCGTTCTCCTACCCTGCTCGAACGAGTGCTCAGTCTGCCGCTGGGAGCTTGTGAGGAGTTCGCGTGTCTCGCGATGCAGAATCGCGTCGACGTGAGAACGATCTCGGGCTAAATAGGCGGTATCAAGTTCCTGCTGGCGGGCCGTCACTTGTCTGAGCGCCTCTCGAACGTGCGCGTGCTGCTGCGTCATGTCGTGCCACCGCAGGGCTGCTTTGACGGCCTCCGCCAGTTCCTCAAGCAAGTGTTTCGCCAGGAAGTCGAACGCCCCGGCGTCGAGCACACGCCGAGCGAGGTCCAAATCCGGGCTGGCAGTAATCATGATCACGGGCAGTTCGTCGCTGAGGGTTTTCGCGGCGGCAAGCAACGCCTTCCCATCCAGCTCCGGCATCTGCAGATCGGTGATCAGCGCGTGGTACGGTTGGTGTCTCAGCAAGCCAAGCGCCTTGAGGGAAGATGGCTCCGTGTCGACGTGCAGTGACGGGACACGCCAAGACAAGTCCTCCGACAGCGCAGAAAGCAAGACAGAGTTGTCATCGACAAGCAGGACCGAAGAAGACATCGCGACCACCTCAGGGCAACTGATATCGACAGTATGACGCAGGAAGCGGTTTTATCGTATCGTTTGAACCCCTACAGCACCGTTCTTAGGATGAGGGCGGCGCGCTGCGTTCCCCTATATCAACGTCCTAAACCATCGGGCTAATAGCTTTTCTTACGGGGAAGGTGCATCATACATAGTAACTAAGTGCAAACTGTTACTCCGCCAGGAGGCGACCAGCGTCATGCCAGGCAAAACCGAAGGGCGAGGCGATTTTTGCACATGCAATCACCCGCGAGCCGTGCATGGACCGGGCAGAGGGGTATGGCAGGGCCCCTGCTTCCTATGCGACTGCCGCTCGTTTGTTGAGCGCACCGCACAGAGTCACGCAGGGGTGAACAGGCCGGTCAAATCTAAGAAGAAAGAGTCCGCTCAGTGAAGATGGCTGCTCATGCAACCTCACCCAGGTGTTATCTGCCGCGATGAACCGTGTCCCCTAACGGCAAAACAACGGCGAACCGCGAGCCTCCTCTTTTAATTCATCTCTAACAGCCCGGTGGTCTGACGAGCCGCTGTGTGAACCAGAGAGGTGTCGCAAGGGCCACTGCCCCCCGTCCTCGGGCAAACCGAGTGTTTGTTATTGGTGTGGCTTCATTTGAGCTCGTTCGTATAGAACCAGTCTACCCAATTCGGTCAGGTTCACTCCAGGCGCCCGGGCATGGACTGTCTCGTCCAAGAAACTATCAGATGTTCGTCGAGCTCGGTCAGGACCGTTTCCGTCGCATCTGCCAACATTCTCGCATCGAGTGTGGTCATAGATCACCTCTCGCTGAGGTTGCTTGATTCCATCAATACACATACACCCTGTCCGGGGATTACGCAAACCAGAGGTAGGCCAGGATGATAGATGCGGGGACTGTGTCCCGACTACGTTCTTCAGGCTCACCCTTCATTCTACTAAACTCCTACTACACCTTCTCTGCTCGTCACCCTTTCATAAGCGTAGTGGAAATTTTCTGCAATGGAGATGGCTGAGGCTCATCATGCCGGAACAGTTTACCAAGCCTACCACCGGGCACTCCTACCCCTCCTTTTACTGCGTCTCTAACACGCCGGTGGTCCGCCGGAGTCGCTGAGTGAGGGCGGGTGATCGCGCAAGCCTACCCCCGGGGGACGAGCAACCCGTTACTCGTGTGGCTTCATTTCGGTCATTCAACCTCGATAAGCACGCAAGACATGGAAAACCTGCGCAAAACGCACGCAAGGCAGTCGACTCAAGAGCCAGATACACAGCCTTAACTGCTACCGGTTCTACCTAAATGTTTGTTGCGCTTCAACAAGTAGAGGCGGCGTTTAGATCTGGGCCTTGAGAATCCGCACGTGGAGTCTCGACGAGCGGAATACTGTCAGTTGCCAGGGGGCGAGTGGGCCATCAGGCGCGAGCTGACCCTACCGGCCAGTACCGAGCAGCTGTTCCTCACAGTACGGCTGCCAAAGCGGTGGAAGGAGGTTGAGCGCTTCAGACGTTGAAGCGAGGCCTCATGTGACCATTGTGACCATCGAGGATCAAGAATCCGCTCGCTTTTATAGTGGGGGAAAATTGTTCAACCACACAGGCCTGGGATGACCACATCGGATCTGGCGCAAAAGATATCAGAGGACTCCATGAGACCTTATTGACCTTGAGGGGCAGGCGATTATCTACTGGTCGAGGGAGAAGCGTTTTGTCGCACCCCACTCTGATAGTTGTAGACGATGATTCGGCGCTTCTCCAAGCCGTGAGCGGTCTGATGGAGTTACACCGGCCCGATATTCATGTCCAACCGTTTGAGTCACCTCGCTTGGCTCTAGCGTATTTTGCGCAAAACAAGGTCGCCACGGTCGTGACCGATCTCAAAATGAGAGAACTGGATGGCTTTGCCCTCTTACGCGGGGCAAAGGCACTGCAGCCTAACGTGCCGGTGATTCTTTTTAGTGGGCATGTCGATCTCCCGTTAGCTTCACAGGCCATCAAGATGGGGGCGTACGATGTGCTGCGCAAGCCGTTTAACCGAGAAGAATTTCTCACGGTTTTGACGCTGGCCTTCAACACCTATGACCTTGCCAGGGAGGTGCGGATTCGCCGAGTCATGACCGAGCGTCTCGCCAAACGGATGGAAGGCTTAAAGCGGCTAATCACGGAGAGTCATCAGCGCCCCAACACGATTCAGCGCATCGAAGGCCTCGTGTCCACGTCGCGGAAACTTAACGACAACAGTCTCGCAAGCTTGGAACGCTCGCTAGATCGACTTTGGCAACATGCCGAACGGGCGCAAGCACGTCTCGACGTAGCTCAACAATGCCTGCTTGCGACGCAAGAACAATCCCGTGAAAGCTGCTTGACGCGCATTGCTCGCCCCAATCCTTGAGCTTCACCGGCATTGCGGCTCTGCCCTATAAAGGCGCAAGCCGAGGCCACCTGTCCTTTTTCATTCCTCACTCGATTATAAAAAACCGGTCCAAGATGGAACGTGAGTGGGCTCGTCCGTCCGTCCGTATCAGACTCACTTTTTTTGCTGTAGGACACCGCGCCTTTCGTTATCCAGATATTCTGGGGGATACCTGTGGATGACGTACGGCGGTGCCGTTTGAATCACGCACCAATGAAGGGCATTAGCACCTTGCCTATTATTTAGGCATTGTGGTTCCTCTTCTCCCCACAACAAGATATGGGTCAAGCTGTGTTTCAGGCCTAGCAGGTGGAGCCGAATGGTCAGGTCGTCTGTTGACAATTTAACTGTGCATAACAGCGGACGATAGATCGATGGTGTTCTGTAAGGCTTGAGCTTACAATGCATCCATGTTGCTCTTCATTCATATGAGGAGTTTGAGAGCCCCCGGCTAGGTGGCATGAAAGATCGTTCTCAGTCGAGGCTTAATTTACGTTGCGTAAGGCAAGGGGTCTCGGCATCTGGCAGATGAACAAGGCTGAAGTCTCGTTACTCAGGCGATTTTGCCCGTCATGTTACTAGGGTGTGTACCTGTCACTGCTTATCCCGATCTAAACGACAGAGAAAACACGGCCACTCACCGCTAAATTTCGCTGTCAAGTCCGGTGCTTGAACCGCCGCGTCCGAACACCAAACGCGCCAAACCACGAACCTCCCCCCACGCCCCTTTTTCTAAATGCTAAGTCCCAACGGTATCGAAAAGAGAATTCACAATCCCGTACTTGGCTTTTAACTCATGACTAACGTCGCGGTGGTCTGCCGGTGTCGCTGGGTGTGGGCGGGATCGCGCAAGGATATCCCCATCACCACATCGTTATGACGACAATCGTTTTTTGGTCGACAAACCCCAGGTGAGGGCCAGAGCCAACGGCGTCCCCGCTCAATGAACGTGCTAACCCGTAAGCCCCTCTGTGGTGTCGAGAACGGAGCAATTCCGGGAGGAACTGAAGTTATGGAGTTCTCTGGAATCTGCAATGTCTGGCAGAACTGGCACTGTAGCAAGACCGACCATCCGCACGGGACCCTGCCTTGTCATCCCCGATCTCGGCAAAAACGCAGTGGCCATGTCGGCAATAGGACATGGCCACAATCTATTAAATGCCGGGAATGTTAGTGTCGTGATGCTTGGGCCGTCAGCGCTAGCGCCTGATGTTGATGAAAGGCGTATTGTTGTTCCAGGTCCGCCGCTTTCCGACGATGTTCCTGAGCCGCCGTCACAAGTCCCGCTCGACGGAACCCTTTCGGATCGGTCGTGGGGCTTAGGCTATCCGCCGTCTGTTGGTAGCGCTCAGCCGCCTCGGCCTGCGAGCGAGCCTCAAGATCGTACGAGCTTGCGGCGACAAGGTGCTGTTCAGCGGTCAACGGCTGATCCGATCCCGTGACAGCGAATAAACTGCTATCACTGCCGGTTGTACAACCGATGGCACCCAAGAGAACGCTGGATAACAGGAACGAGCGAATACTTTTGTTCCATAGATCTTTTGTATTCATGGCCTTCCCCTTTCGTTTGATCTCTGCATGTACCCCTCGCTGTCTAGTGACAGTATGACTCGAGAAGGGACCTGGGGTTATCAGGAGAACCCTGAGAAAGGGCGCTAAATGGCCTGAGAAGGGCTTAAAATCGACTGGAAAACGCGATGTTCTGGTGGGGGAAGTCGACGAAAACCTATACGAGCATCATTCCCACATTCCAAGTTGCGACTCAAACCGTGATCAAGCTCTCTTTATGATCACCAAGTGTTGCTGTTGCATGCTCGTGGATCGAACTTCCAGCGAACTTGAGCGACATAGGCAGCGGGAACGTCGTTCCGCGACTGCTGCAACGCTCGGTCGGCTTCATCGCGTGTTGGATAGAGCACGCCATTGATGGGCCCTACTCTATCGCCGTCACAGACGGCATACCATATTCTCGGACGCGGATCAGTGTTCTGCATTGTCGCCCTCCATGTTCGGCGCAACATACCAATAGACCAAGCCCTTTGAAGTCGGTCACACAGCAAAAGAGCGACAGAGATATAGCTACACCTTCATCTGGCGGTGTCCGGCCCTAAGCGGTACTTCGCAAGTAGAGCTCTTTTTATTGCCGCCGACGGTATAGACAGAATCAGATGGCTTTTAATGTTGAGCGAGGTCTCGCGCTCAAGCACATTGGCGAGAGTCGAGGATCTCGGGCCGAGGCGGCGGCCCTATCGTCCTCGGACCGAGTTCAGTGTAGATACCGTTTTTTTAGAAAGGCTCTGGTACGGCTGTGAAGAGAGCCATAACAAAGAATACGGCGACGTCCATTCAAAAGAGAGTCAATTGCCATCCCGCGAGTCCTATAGGGCCCTTTCCAGTATGCCTATAGCGGCAGCCGTCTAGTCAGATAGACTCCCCCAGCCTTTTATCCGCATGTATGAGCGCAATGCCTTCGAAAGGAGCTGGTATGCCAAGCGAGCTATTCCTGTTAAACGTGCCGGATGGTTTCAGCGAGTCCCGGATTCGAGAGCTATTGGATGGCTGCCATGTCACCACTGTGGCGTTTGTCCGTACACGGCACGGCATCCTCGCCTCTATTGAGACGGCCAGTGAAGAAGACGCCGTCAAGGCCGAGACGATTCTTGATACTCTGGCACTGCCCGTCCCACTTGGCATTGTGCGTGGCGACTCGCGGATCGGGCAGAAGCTCGGCGAAATCGTGCTGCACCTTACTGGAGTTGGCTCCGGACCACATAGCGGGGTAGCGTGACTGGCGCTTAGACGGAGGGGCAGGCCTTCCGCGACTCCCGCCTCCCTTTACATAAAGGCGATATGCGAAGGGCGCCCAGGAGTATCGACTTTGAATGTTTCGGACTTTACCAATGCCTTTCGAGGAGACGCCATTATGCTAAGAGTGATCATGGACCGAACCTGCAACCAATGAATTTGATTCTCGCTCACCTCTCTTTTACCGCTCTTTCACACGCCGGTGGTCTGCCGGAGCCGCCGTGTGAACCCGGGAGGTGGCGCAAGGGTATCCCCCCTACTAGTTCGCGGATCACAGGTGTTACGGGAGTGTTAGTGTATGGAACGAAATGATGAGAATTGCGAGAAACAGAAACAGAGTAGGGCAAACGGCAGATGTGATCTGATGCAGGCAGGGCAAGGAGATCGTCAATTTATTTTGAACTTAGGCAATCTCCTCACCCCGAACCCCAAGCGAGTGCGCTACCGGGCTGCGCTACGCCCCGACACTTCTTGTGAGGTAGTTCC
>Ga0070672_100000132_pt1 | contig 39190 bp, 28 predicted proteins | sample KBSM13metaG_FD_66151 | JGI IMG/M metagenome (GOLD analysis project Ga0070672, IMG submission 66151) | Miscanthus rhizosphere microbial communities from Kellogg Biological Station, Michigan, USA - KBS M1-3 metaG | ecosystem: Host-associated > Plants > Roots > Rhizosphere > Soil ... | reverse complement strand
CTCCTTAGGAAGGAAAATCTGCCCTAAACCAACGGGGCCGCCTCGTTCTCGACCGTGACGAGCTTGGCCCATTCGGTTTCAGTAAACAGCCGCGAGCGCGTGAGGAACCGCAAGCCTTCGGGGCCATCGAGCGAAAACATCCCACCTCGACCCGGCACGACGTCGATGATAAGTTGAGTGTGTTTCCAGTACTCGAATTGCGGCCCGCTTATGTAGAACGGTGTGCCCCCAATGTGACCCAGTAATCGGTCATAGTCACCGATGATGAATTCGCCCCGCGGATAACACATCGGCGCACTGCCATCGCAGCATCCGCCCGACTGGTGGAACATCAAGTCGCCATGTTTCGCGCGCAAGGTGGCGATTAGTGCGCGTGCGGAGTCAGTCGCGGTGACGCGCAAAACGTCCTCGGTCATGAGACCCTCAGACTATCGTGAAGAGATCGACACCCCGTACCGCCGGTGTGGTGGTACGGGGCCAAGAGAACAGTCAAGGATCAGAAGAACCCTAGCTTGTTCTCGCTATAGCTCACCAACACGTTCTTGGTTTGTTGGTAGTGATCGAGCATCATTTTGTGGTTCTCGCGGCCGATACCGGACTGCTTGTAGCCACCGAACGCCGCGTGCGCTGGGTAGTGGTGATAGCAGTTCGTCCAGACGCGCCCAGCCTGGATTCCACGACCCATGCGGAACGCAGTATTCATATCGCGGCTCCAAACCCCTGCACCGAGTCCGTACAGCGTGTCGTTGGCGATGGCCAGCGCCTCATCCTCATTCTTGAAGGTGGTCACCGAAAGTACGGGGCCGAAGATTTCTTCCTGGAAAATGCGCATCTTATTATTTCCCTTGAACACCGTCGGCTGAACGTAATAGCCGTCTTTGAGATCGCCCTCAAGATGGGTACGCTGACCGCCGATCAGGCATTGCGCGCCCTCCTGCCGGCCGATGTCGAGATAGGACAGGATCTTCTCCAACTGCTCGCTCGATGCCTGGGCACCGATCATCGTTGCCGGATGCAGCGGATTGCCCTGGGTGATTGCAGCAACCCGCTTGATCGCACGCTCGATGAAGCGCTCATAGATCGACTCTTGGATGAGAGCTCGGGAAGGGCAGGTACAGACTTCGCCCTGGTTCAGCGCGAACATCGCGAAACCTTCGAGCGCCTTGTCGAAGAAACCGTCATCCTTTTCCATCACGTCGGCAAAGAAGATGTTGGGTGACTTGCCGCCAAGCTCCAGGGTCACCGGAATCAGGTTCTGACTGGCGTATTGCGAAATCAGGCGGCCGGTCGTCGTCTCTCCGGTAAACGCAATCTTGCCGATGCGGTTGCTGGAGGCGAGTGGCTTTCCCGCTTCCAGGCCGAAACCACTGACGACATTCAGCACCCCAGGTGGCAGCAGGTCGGCTATCAGCTCGACCAGTACCAGGATCGACACCGGAGTCTGCTCCGCCGGCTTCAGGACGACGCAGTTGCCCGCGGCCAAGGCCGGGGCCAGCTTCCATGTCGCCATCAGGATCGGAAAGTTCCAGGGGACGATCAGCCCGACGACTCCGATGGGCTCGTGATAGTGATAGGCATACGTTTCGTGGTCGATTTCGCTGACGCCGCCTTCCTGAGCACGGATGCATCCAGCAAAGTAGCGAAAATGGTCGACCGTTAAAGGCAGATCCGCGGCCATCGTCTCGCGGATGGGTTTGCCGTTGTCCCAGGTCTCCGCCGCCGCCAGCATCGGCAGGTTCGCCTCGATGCGATCAGCGATTTTGTTGAGGATATTCGATCGCTCGGTGGTCGATGTCCTGCCCCAGGCACCCTTCGCCTTGTGTGCGGCATCGAGCGCCAACTCCACATCGGCGGCGGTAGACCGTGCGACCTCGCAGAACACCTTGCCGGTCACCGGAGTGATGTTCTCGAAATATTGCCTGTCGACCGGCGCAACCCATTGCCCGCCGATGAAGTTGTCGTAGCGCTTCTTGAATGGCACTAAAGTGCCGAATTTGCCGGGTTCTAACATGTCCATGGCTGTCATCCTAAGGGAGGTTGATGGCGCCACAACATGCGGCGTCTCGTCGCTGAGCCGGGAAACCGGCGTACCTCGTGGCTTTCGCCGACACCTCGTCAAAGCCTGCTAACGTACTGGCCCTTTCGTGGGTTCACAGCGCCAACGGATTGATAGACGACTGACCCCACATAGGGAAAATCCCGTATAGATAGTTCGCTTGGACTTAGGCACTCGCGCAGCAATGCGCAAGCGTCATAAGCGAAGTTCGCCAGGTGCTCGACCGGCTATGAATCGGCATCGCGCAAGCTAGGGATGCCTGGGAATCGCCAAGGGCTGCAAGTCCAACCTGGCGGGGGCGGAAGGGTTGAAGCTGCCCTCTCCGTTCATCCTCACGGTGCGCCCCGTCACCGATTGAGTCAAGGCATTTCGCAAGCATTGGCAAGTCAGCGTTTCTGGCTGGCAGCGTCGGCGCTCCATGATCGTTTGAGGTCACTAGCGAAAGTCCGGCGATGGCGCTCTCACGGAGCGTGGAGTCACGAACGTGAGTCGGACCGACGCTAAGCGTGTCAGCGAACAGACGATGCGTTCAGGGTGGCCAACAATACCTCCAAGTATCCGCGATGGCGCTCGCAGCTGGGGCCAGCGACTACTTTGCGATCGCTGCCTCACATCAAAAGCGCAGCGCCACGCTCGGCATCAAATGCCTCGCGCGCTTTCCTTAATTTTCTCCGAAGGACATATACATGAAACGAACTTTCTTGAGTACTTCCCTCGCGCTTGCAGTCGCTGGTTGCCTTGGCACAGGTGCGGCCCTCGCACAGTACAGTGCGCCGGTAGCTACCCCGCCGACGCCTGCTGCAACTCCGGACGCTCCGAAGTCGCCAATCGCAAGTCAGGTTGTTGCTCCCAGCAAGACTGAAAGCGGGCCGTCCGCATTCGCAAAGCTTGATACGAAGCACCGGGGCTACGTGAGTAGTGAAGACGTGTCGCAACTCCAAGGTTTCAACTTCAAGAATGCAGACAAGAACAGTGATGGGAAGCTCGATGCGGCCGAATTCAACGCCGCCTGGGTAATCTATTCCGGGCACGCCTAAGTCCTACGTTATTACCTCCCGCGAATGACCAGTTCGCGGTGAGGATTTGATCAAAGTGGGGTCGACCCGTTAGTCCGACCCCTTTTTTTGCCCATGTTTGGTGCCGGGACGAGCGGGACCGTAACGTAACGCATGTGTGGGTTGTGAACCTTGCAACCAAGCGATGCGCTGATCGAATTCGTAGGCTGGCTCTGGCTGAGCCTGCGGGTAGTTCTCGCTCCGTTGATGAAAGGTGCGGCACCCGTTACTGCGAAACACGACTGTCCGGTTTAAGACAGAGTGAGTGACCGGGAGTCGATAGCGCCCACCACGACGCACAAATAGGTGACCGCTTTCTGCTTGGCTGGTGGTCAGATCCGGGAGGACAGTGTCCGTCAAGTCCAATTCCGAGCACGACAGATGAAATCTGCACGCTACGCAAGGAGGACAACCGGCAGACCATCAATCCGCGGGTATCGAACAAATCGACTAGCGGATACTGAGGAACGCCATTTCAACTCGGCGCGAAGGCGGCTTGCGACCCTGAGCGTCTGTCGACGTTCCTGAAAGCTGACCATCAATTTGAGGGAAGCTGACGTTCGCGCCACCGCCAGTTTGGCCTGCTCGCACCAATTCACCGCTGCATTGCCCGGTCATCTCCCCGCGATGTGGCCGCCGCAACGACTCCAACGACGCCTTTCCTACTCGGACAAGCTACCCAAGCTTGAAGGCATGGAGCCGCCGCGTCGGTGTATCAGGGAAGGCATTACTTCGATAAATCGCGGGCATTGCGACGCATCCGGACACGCAGTGGATATTGCAGATGGCCAGACAACTCACAGATGGAATCGTTCACGAAGTCTCGAACCCTTTGGAGTACTTCCGGATTGCTCAATTACTACGAGCAGGGCGACGGATAAGCAGTTGGCAGTGCGAACATCACGGGACATGCTCGTCCTGGCGAAATCGATCCTCGTGCAGAAAACACCTGCAATTGAAAGATTGATCTGAAAATCGCAACTTCGTTGCGATCAATCGCAGCGTTTCAACAGCACGATGAACATCTTGAGCGGACGGTCGGTTTCGTTCCGAAGGTCATGCGGTATCAAGGCTGGTAGCCAATAAGCCTTACCGGGCTGAAGAATTTGGTGCGACAGCGCGCTGTCGAGGGTAGGCGTCCCTTCGACCACGATCCCAACCTCCGCTTCGACGCTTTGATGCCGGCCGGTACCCGCTCCAGGCGTCAGCGTGAGTACCTCAACGCGCACGGATGCGTTCTCGAAGACCTTTTGCGGCGCCACGGTCTGGCCGAGAACTGCGAGCGATACCGCTATCAAGATCAGGGACACTATCAACACAGCGATTTTCATGCCGACGTCTCCTCGGTTGGCCGATCAACGGGTTTCGACGATCGGCTGCGCGATGATCCATAGACCGACCATCGTGTACACGACCATCAGAATCAACATTGGCACTTGACTGCGCAGCGCGACGCGCCGGTTGGAATATTCGCGCAAAGCGATGATGTGCGCGACGGACACCGCGACGACGTGCCCGATGACAATTGCTACGACGGCCACGTACCATGCGAAGCGCGCGCCGACGATGCCGATATCGGATGGGTGACGTGCGGTACCGAACAAGTCCCAACCGAAGCCGAACGGATCGGACGCAAGTCGAATGACAAGTTGTCCCTGAATCAGCAGATACGTAAAGTAGTGCGCAAGGTGATAGGCGATCGCGATCGGTACGAGGGACAAAACGAAGAGGCGAGCGACCGCGCCGGATTCGATTTCGCGTCGTCCTGCAACCGCGATTGCACGAGCGATGAGTGCATATATAGCCACGAAGCCCCCCGCAAATACTGCGAGGCCGGCGCTTCCGATGAACGTCAGCCGCGCGTTGCCCGAGCCGGGTAATGCCGAATAAAGTGCATCCTGCAGACGCCCCCAAAGTGGTGTCGCGCTGAATCCGTCGAATGTCACCGTCGACAACAGCAACAGCACGAAGACAACCATCGAGGGCGTGACGTCGCGTGGATCCAGCAATCCGACGCCGAATGGTCGTAGATTCCATTCGCGCGGGCGCGCCTCGGTCACCGAAAAGCGTGCGAAAGCTCCGAACGCATTCGCGAAGGGATCGGCGTTGCGCAGCCATACGGTTCGGCCGAAAACGAACATGCCGGCCCATGTTAGCGCCGAGTATCCAATGCACAACCAGGCTAGGTGCGACGGAATCGAACGACCGTCGTACACCAATTCAACCCACGCAAAGACAAAGAACAACATTGCGGCCGGCCAAACGCCGAGCCACAGCGGCCACCGGCGTCGACGGATTTCGGGCGACGTATGCAGTGCCCGTTTCGAAAGCGTCTCGTACGTTATGAATAACGCTTCCCACGGATTGACGAAGGTCCAAACATTTCCGACCAGGGCGGAGAGATAAGCGAACCCGACCCACCAGACGATCCAAATGAACGTCGGCGCGAGATTGCGGGTCGGCGTTTGGTCGCCGAACAGACCTGCCGCAACGACCAGGACCAGCAATACGGCCGAAAAGGACTGAACAACGCGCCGAAACAAGGCGCTCGTCAGTGCGCGCGCTATCCGGAAGCGGAGCAAAATGAACCGCGGATATGCCGTGCCGCTGAGCCGCCACGTCACGAACCCGCCCATCAGGACGAACGAGAGAATTACCGCCGCTGCAGCTGCACCGATCCAGAGCCACAGCGGCACCGGCAAGTCATATCGCTCTCCGAAGCCGTGCGCGTGCGCGCGAACGCCGCAAGCCAGACATGCAGCGACGCATGCGATCGAACCTAGACGCCGGGTGGTCCGTGGCTGGTGCAGTGTCAACGCGGACGAACCTCGATGTAACCGACGACGCGCCGACCGTCTTTCGAGTGGATTTCGATGGGAAAACGGCCGGACGCGCGTGCGACAAAGCGCATCGTCGCAGGCTCCATCTTGGACACGTTCGCCGCGACGTCGTAACCGTGCAGATGGACGTCGAGGGCGCTTTTGCTTTCGACACATAGCGCGACCTCATCGCCTTGCTGTACCATGAATACGGGGGCGCGGCGCGGTACGGCCGCGTCAACATCGAGTTCAAACGTACAGGACGCAGCGAACGCCGGCAAGCGGGCGCTCAATACTGCGAGCGCCAAGAAAATCAGCACTGTCATTGCGCGCGAAATTGCCGGATCCTTTCGCTGACTTGCATAATGCCCCGTCGCAGTGCATCGAGATCGCGAGGTGGCAGAAAGAAGCCCGGCAATTCCCAAACCTGCTTGAGCGTGGCGCGCGGCACGTCTGTCGACGACCACGCTTGGATGTAAGCGAACGACTCGCCTCGTACGAGGACGATCCCGGCACGTAGGTTGTCCGCGTGCGCTTCGATGTCGGTCAATTGCGCGTCAGGTCGAGCGTCATCAACGACTCGCACAATCTCCGCGAGCATCGACGCGACCTTCGGAACGTCAGACTCGTCGACGAGGCCGGCGCCCAGCAGGAACGTCTGACCCGGCGCGCCCGTCGTAACGGCCAGCGTGACGCGCATGGCGAATTGTTGTCGCGCGACGTGGCCGAGCGGATATGCACGCAGCAATTCGAACACGACTTCGCCGGAGCGAGTCATCGCACCCGGCGCGCCGACGCTCCGCGGGAAGTCGGGGCCCTTGATCGGTGCCACGGGGAACGTCGCGAGCGAATAGGTCTCGCGAACGCATGGTGAGCACTCCGCCAATACGAAGGCTTCGAAATGCGTGAGCGTGCCACCACCCGGCACGGCGCCGATGGGCACGCCATTGGCCCAAACGCTTCCGCACTGCGCGATGATGACGCTCGCGACAATCGCGACGATGAGATTACGCCAACATTGGTATCCGATTGTTGGTGGCAACAAAGGTTATGTCCTACCGAATCCGCTGAGCAAAGGCTGACAAAAAAACGCGGTGGTCGAGGCCACCGCGCGATTTCAACGCGCCGTAACGGCGCCGGCAATGAATCCGTTAATCGTCGTCGTCCCCGTTGCCATTGCCGTGTTTGAGCACGAACTTCTGGAGCCGTTTGCCGGTGTCGACTTCGCCCAGATAGAAATTGCCGTCCGAATCCAGGCCGCCGACGTGAACCCAATGAAACTGGCCAGCGTTGCGGCCGCTGTGTCCGAATGTCGACACAACGCTGCCGTCGGCACGATTCAAGATCCACACGACGTTGTTCTCGCCGTCGGGTACGAGCAGGTAGGCCTGATGATCGTCCGCGGAGCCGATCGCCTGCCATACCGAACCGTTACCGCGTGTTTCCGGGCGAACGAAGAACTCCTGCATGAAACCGCCCTGCTTGTTGAACACCTGCACGCGGTCGCTTACGCGGTCGCTGACGTACACGAGTCCATCTTTCGTCAAGCCGACGTAATGAACCGGATTGCGAAAATCGGTCGCAATCGGACCGCCGGGAACGTACGCAGGCGCGGGGGCGTTGCTGATCGCAGACAACGGCTTGCCGTAGGCGCCCCATCCGCGTTTGAACGCGAGAGTGTCGGAATTGTAGACGACGATGCGGTTGTTCAGATAACCGTCGGCGATGTAGACCTCGTGCGCGGCATCGTCGACCCACATGCTCGCGACTTGACCGAGCTTCGTCGTGTCGGCATTGTTCCTCGGACTCGTGTCTCCCGCGTGGCCGATCTGCCCAACGAGACTTCCATCGCTCGTGAACTTGAGCAGCATCCGATCGCCGCCGCCGTTGCCCGCTAGCCACACATAGCCTTGATTGTCGACCCAGATGCCGTGCTCGGTCGCGGGCCAGTCGGCGACGTAGCCCGGTCCGCCCCAAGCCCGCAGAAGATTCCCGTCGCTATCGAATTCGAGGACCGATGGGGCCGGAAGACAGCACGCCGAACGGGGCGGTGATTGCGCGAGCCCCGCTTCGTCCACTGTGAGACTTCGTGGCCGCTGTAATACCCAAATGTGATCGTGCTTGTCGACCGCGAGACCCGCGACCTGACCGATCAGCCAATTGGTCGGCAGCTGTTTCGGCCACGACGGATCGACGACGTAATTCGGCGCTTTAGGAGGCTTGCCAGGCTTGTCCTTGCCAACGGCGATCGGCGTTGTCGCAAGAAGCGCGCATGCTCCAATACCCAAGGCGAACGCCTTGGCCCATCTCATCAACGTATTCATCACTCACCTCCTGTATTTCGGCGTGTCTTCCTCCGCGGAGCTGTTGATCACCGATGCGCCTTCGATCACGCGGCACGCTTCCGTCCGCGCGGGGGCTATCGCAGTCGCACGGCGCATCCGCGACGAACCTAACGCAGAGGCATACGGTTGTCAATAGGTGTCTGTTGTACATCGCCGAACGAAACGCTATGTTCGCAGTCACCGATCTGGCTCAACATGCAGTCGGATTTCAATCCTGGCGTTGCGGGCTGACCTATCAACTACGATTTTCGAAAACGACGGGCAGCATCGAATTCGCCTACGGATCGACGTCGGTGAGCGCGGCTGGAGCGCTGGAGCGGCCACCCCAAGTCGCTCAGACCCAGATGGGTTTCCATCGAAGCAGAAAACCTAGTCCTCCGGCGAGCCGAAACTGGCAACCTTGCTACAGCCGTCGCCCGCCGTCTCGATGATGTAATGATGTCCCGCGACTCGTTGACAGCGGCTCCGAAATGTACGTCCGCTTACGAGTGAATCGAACCGCGCAATGTTAAGGCGGTTTGTGGCCGGTCAGTGACCGTCGAGGCCTGCGGTTACTGACCGGCTGACGCAATTAGACCTCGGTCTGCTCTGCAATTTCCAGCGCGTCATCGCGAGTGGTCGCAGTTCGACCCCAGAACCGCCCGTAGATATTCGTGAGAGCTGATTGCCAATTTGAGGGAGGCTGACGTTCGCGCCACCGGTACTTCGGCGTGCTCGCGCACAAGCCACAACTGCGCGCCGCGATCGCTGCCGTCACCCTAGCCGCCGCGACGACCCCTGCGTAAGATGGGCTTGACGGCGCGCCGCACCACCACCAAAGCGAGAATGGGCGCAACTACCCGTCTTTGTGATATTGGACGGAAGTCGCTCATGGCTGCTCATGGTCGGCGCCGACGGTTGGCCATTGTCCCTCAAGCAACCAAATCAACACTGACTGTCTTGCGCAACGACCTCGCCGCGGGCGCTATCGCTGCCATCGTCAGCCTTCCCGTATGCGCCGCATCGGGCCTGTTGGCATTTGCCCCGCTCGGGCCGGGGTATGCCGTGGCCGGCGCCACCGCCGGGCTATGCGGGGCAATCGTCTCCTGCTGCGTATCGGCACTTTTCGCGACATCCTCGTTCATCGTGACGACTTCGCGCGTCAGCGAAGCCCTGCTACTGGCGAGCTTGACCACCGCGCTCCTTACCACTTCGGCGGTCGCCAGCGACATAGGCCTTATCATCGCCGCGATGTTCCTGTGCGTGCTGCTGGCCGGTCTGTTGCAGACGCTTTTCGGACTGCTCGGCGTCGCGAAGATCATCAAGTTCACACCGCACCCGGTCCTGGTCGGATTTCTGAACGGCGTCGCCATCCTTGTCGCATGGTCGCAGCTCAAGCCCTATTTCGAGATCAAGCCGAACACGTCGCACCTTGCTGTTCTCGAGCAGCCACTGATGTTTGTCCTGCTCATCGGCACCGCCGCGTTGATGCTTGGCTTTCCTGCCGCGGCACGACGGCTCCCGGCGGCATTGTCGCTCGCCAAGGTGCCGCCGATCATCGTTGCGTTTGCGGGCGGCATTGTCGCTTTCTACCTGCTCAAGGCGATTGACCCGAGCTTCGATCTCGGGACGACGGTTGGCAAGCTGCGGATGACCTTCGCTTCACCCGTGACCGATCTGTTCAGCTCCGCGAGATGGCAGCACGTGGTCCAGATAGGCTGGCCGATCGTGTCGGCCGCGGCGGTACTGGCGATCATCGCCACGCTCGATTCCTTGATGGCGTTTCGGGCCGCGCAAAATGTGGCCGATCTCGCCATTTCGCCGGTGCGCGACTTGGTCGCTCAGGGTGTGGGCAATTGTGCTGCAAGCTTAGCGGGCGGGATTGCAGGCGCCCCCTCACCCAGCTCGAGTATGGCTGCCTATCGTGCCGGCGGCAGGACACGTCTAGTGGCAGTATCGTGCGGACTGTTCCTGCTCGCCGCGAGCGTGCTGACGCCGCAAGCAGTTGCGGCGATTCCCTCGGTCGTTCTCGCGGGCATCCTGCTGGCGACCGGCGTTCTCCTGTTCGATCGCAGCGTCTTCGGAATCGTTTTGGAGGTGCGCCAAGCAGCCTCTCCGGCGGTCCGTCGCCGCCTCTACGACTTCGGCGTGATCGTCATTGTGATGTGCATCACCGTGTTCTACTCGGTGGTTGCCGGAGTGGTCACCGGCATCTTGCTGGCGGGCATGATCTTCATCATGAACATGAGCCGCCCGGTGATCGAGCGCGTGCTGCTAGGCCAGCAGATTCAATCGAAGCGCATTCGCCCGGTGAAGGATATTGAGATCCTGCGCGAGACCGGGTCGCAGCGGGCCGTGGTGCTGCTCCACGGCGTTTTGTTTTTCGGCAATGCCGAGGACCTCTCCACCAAGGTTAGGCAGCTCTTCCTGCAGGCCGACATGGTCACGCTCGACATGCGCGGCATCAGCGACATCGATGTGTCAGGTGCCAACATCCTGGCGAACGTAGCGACCAAGAGCCACGCCCAGAGAAAGAGCCTGCTGTTCTGCGGCGTCTCGGAGCCGCTGTACGCCATCGTCAAGGGCGTCTTGCCCAAGGGTACCGCGGCTGATGTGAGTATCCAGCGCGATCTCGACGCTGCACTGGAATGGATGGAGGAGACGTCGCTGCAGTTGCATACGGAGCGGCGCGACCGCGCCGACGTGCTCGAGTTGCGCGACATCGATTTCTTGTCAGGCCTCGCCATGGACGAGATCGAGCGGCTTGCCGAGCTGTTGACCAAGCACGAGTTCGCAGCCGGCGACACCATCTGCCGCGAGGGCGACGATGGAGATCGCATGTGGCTGCTGGCCAAAGGCAGTGTCAGCGTGCGCCTCATCTCAGCGGACGGCCGTGTGAACCTGCGAATCGCGTCCTTGTCACGGGGCACAACGATCGGCGAAATGGCCCTCGTCGAACAGGCGCGTCGCTCTGCGACCATCGTCGCGGACGAGCATGTCGTCGCCTACGAGCTGCTGCGCAGTGGCTATGCGCTGCTGCTTTCCGAGCATCCGGTGATCGCGACCAAGCTTCTCAGCAACCTCTCGCGCGAATTGGCGCGCCGGCTGCGCCGGACCTCGGAGGATCTGCGCAACCGGACTTGAGCGACGGACTTGCAAAGTCGTGTTCCCCGCAAATCCCAAACGATCGGACCAAGACTAATGACTGGTTCTGATCTTACCCACGAACGGTGGACACCTTAGCAGGCGATTTCATCGCCTCGAACGGGAGCGGAGCCTCGTAGCTAATTGATGAGTGCCGTCGCTGCCGGTGGACGCACTGGAGCAGCAAACGACAGCAACATCCTTCTGGGAGTTTCCAGTTCGCCGGGAAATCTGAGGAGCCATGCTTGACGCCAATACGGACAAAACGCTGAAACTCTGCAAAGCGGGACGCGACGATTACCTGACCGATTGAAACCAATGCAGCCGACTCAAACCGCACATATGCCACATGAGCTGGTCTGCGCGCATCACAATTGATCGCGAGAACGTGAAACGACAAGTTATTGCAGCGCGCACTCCCCACCTATGTGCACGCAATGCCGCGAATCGGTCAATCGCTTGCGAGCCGCCGCACGCGGTCCTCCCAGTTCACGGTCTGATTGTGGTTGAGCTGGTCAAGGGCACGCGTACCGATTATCAGCGTGGCAGCGACCGCCGGCGCAGGAGGTCCGAGGAAGTACCCCTGTCCCATGTCGCATTTCATTTCGATGAGCTGTCGCAACTGCACCTCGTTCTCTATGCCTTCGGCGACCATCGTCTTGCCGAGCGATTTTCCCAACGTCAGTATCGCACGCACAACCTCCTGCCCGTTTACGTCAGCGCCCAGGCGCGCGACGAAGGACTGATCGATCTTGATTTCGTTGATCGGCAGTTCGTGGAGCATGCTGAACGACGAGTATCCGGTGCCGAAATCATCGATGCTCACCCGGACTCCGAGGTCGCGCAGCGAGTTGAGATGGGGCAGCGCGACGTCAAGCTTCTCGATCAGTACACTCTCGGTCAACTCAATGACGAGTTGATCGGGCGCGATCCTCGCCGCATCGATCGCACGCCGCACGCGCGTCGGAAAGTCGGGCTGCACGAGTTGCACGCCGGACACGTTGACGTGCACCGCGAGCGCCTGGCCCTCCGCTTCGCGATGTGCCCAGACGCCGAGCTGGCGGCACGCCGTCTCGAGCGCCCAGCTACCGAGCGGAATGATGAGGCCCGTTTCCTCGGCGACACGGATGAATTGATCCGGGGGAATCAGGCCCTTTTCAACGTGCGCCCAGCGGGCGAGCGCCTCGAATCCCGTCAGGCGCCCCGTATCGAGCGCGAAGATGGGCTGATAGGCGAGGTCGAGCCCCGTATGCGACACGGCGCGCCGCAACTCACCCTCGAGCCAGAGTTGCGCCACGACTTCCGCATGCAGGGCGTTGTCGAAGATCGCGTAACGCCCCTTGCCTTGCGCCTTGGCCCGATACATCGCCGTATCCGCATCGCGCATCACCTGGTGGGGCGAGTCGTAACCGAACTTGCTTGTCGTGATGCCGATGCTCGCGCTGGTCGACACGGCGACGCCGTTCAGATACATCGGCTCGGCGAAAATATCTTGCAGACGCTCGGCGAGCTTGACGACCTCGCGGTCGGCGTTGATGTCCTCGACGAGGATCGCGAACTCGTCGCCGCCGAGCCGTGCGATGAGATCCTGGGGCCGCAGGACCGCCTGCATGCGCCGCGCCAGCTCGATCAACAGTGTGTCGCCCGCGTTGTGGCCAAGGCTGTCATTAACCAGCTTAAAACGGTCGAAATCGAGGAACAGTATGGCGAAGAGACGGTCGGGGTGCCGCCCGACGACGGAAATCGCGCGCGTGAGCTGTTCGACAAAATAGCTGCGGTTGGCGAGATCGGTAAGGCCATCGTGGTAAGCGATATGCTGCAGTCGGGTCTCGGCTCGCCGGCGGGCAGTGATGTCTTGCAACTGCAGAATCAGACAGCGCGAAAGCGGAGGCCGTGCGGTGAAGACCGAACCGTTGAGCGATACCCAGACCTCGACCCCTTGGGCGTGGCGGCAGCGCAATTCCAGGGCGAAGGTCGTCTCGGCTCCATCCAGGATGTCGCGCAACTCCCTTTGCAACGCTGCGTCGTCGTCCGGATGAAAGATCTGCGCGATTTCCATACCGGCGAACTCGGCCTCCGTGCGGCCGAGCAGTCGCGCGAGCGAAGCGTTGGCCTGAACCACGCGGCCGTCGGTGGACACGAGCGCCATTCCGACCGCAGCGTGGGTGAATGCGCTTTGAAAGCGATTTTCGCTCTCGCGAAGCTCGGCGAGGTGCCTGGCGCTCTCGGCGGCGGTGCGCTCGGCTGCGTCGACACGTTCGGCGCGAATGCGCGCCTCGTCTTCCGCATGCCTGAAGTAGATGTGTAAGGTGGCAAGCAGCACGGCGATGATCGGTGCCGCGGCGAAGATCACGGAGACCTCGAATCGGCCGAAGGTCGTGTGTAACAGGCCGGCGATCGACGCGCTTCCCGCGTATCCGATGGCGAGCCAACTGTGCTCGCGGAAGATTCGCAACGGCTGCACCGCCTCGCTGCGCTTCAGCCTGATGAGCGAGCCCATCAGCAACGAGCCCGCCGCGAAATAGGCCAGTGACATCAGGAGCAGCAGCCCGAAGAGCGGGCCCACGTGCGTCGACTCAGGTGGCAGATACGTCCGGGCGATCACGAACGCGCTTCCGCAGCCATGCATCGCCAACGCCGCCATCGCCGGGCTGCCGAGGCGGCTCGTTGCGCGCGTCGACGTGCGCCAGGAAATCGTGCCCGCCTCCGCAGCCGCCGCGACCGCCGCGGCCGCGGGTCCATAGTCGAGCAGCAGCAGGAAGATGAAGATCTCGGCGACCGAGCCCGAGGTCTTGGTGCCGGGAATGCGCGCAGGAAACAGGCCAGTCACTGCCGCGAGCACGACCCCAAGCAGGATCTGGAGCTGCGCGCTTGGCTCGAGAGGAACGATCCGCGCAATCGAGAGACCCAGGACGACGAATCCGGAGAGCGTGGTGACCCACCAGTAGGCTTTCGCCTGCCTGGTGTAATCGTCCATGCGCAAAAACGTCGGTGCGCTCATTGTCCGTGGCGCTTTCCGCACGCGAGAAGGTCGCGCGTGTCCGCCGTCCGAAATGGCGAGCAACTCCCGCCTTTCGCCCCGTCGGTTCCGGGGGAGGCACGCGATGCGGGCGGCTACGGATTATGGCAGGACGATGACCACGTCAGGTGGTGATCAGGGCTCGCCGTCGACGACAGCCTCGCCCGTTGCGCTGAAGCGTCGCAGATCGGCTTCTGAAAGCGCGATGCCTTCGGAGAGTCCGATTCCCTCGGACAACCCGATTCCCTCGGACAACCCGATTCCCTCGGACAGCCCGATTCCTTCGGACAACCCGATTCCCTCGGACAACCCGATTCCCTCGGACAACCCGATTCCTTCGGAGAGCCCAATCCCCTCGGAAAGCCCGATTCCCTCGGAAAGAGCGATGCCTTCCGACAGGGCGATGCCTTCCGATAGGGCGATGCCTTCCGACAGGGCGATCCCTTCGGACAACGCGATCCCCTGGCCGACCGCTAGCAGGGCACTCAGGTCACTCACCCGCGCGAAGATCCCCGTCGCGCCGCGGTAATCGCTTGCCCCGGCAAGCGCATCGGCGATGACGACGCCCGCCGTGACGAGTCCGCGTCCGGCCGGCAAATTCTCCTGCGCGTAGTTCATGTAGATGCCTGCCGGTGTGCTGGGCCAATACACCGGCGTGTACAGGCGAGCCCAATTACGCGACCACACAACGCGCGGGTCGTAGAAGCCTTGGTAGGACTGGAACAGGGCGGGGCCCGACAGTAGGTGCGAGCCGCCACCAATGACGATGCGGCTCCAATTGATCATTTCACCGCCGACGTATGAAACCGGCGCGGGGAGCGTCATGCCACTGCGGAGCAGGCTGTTGCCGGGCCGAATGGTGCCCGCGGTGATCGCGCCGGCAATGTCGGTGCGTAGCGTGCCGGCGAGCCGCACCGCGCCTTCCACATTGAGCAGACCGGCGCCCTGCTGCACCAGGCTTGCACCGGGCAGCGGTTGCGCCGTGTACTGGAGGATCGCTTTGATGAGCGGCGGGGTAAGCCCGGGATTGGCCTGCAGCATGAGCGCAACTGCGCCCGAGACCGCCGGCGCGGCGATCGAGGTGCCGCTCAGCTCCATGAGCCCATTGGTGCTGGTCGACGCGTAGCTGTCGAGCCGAAGCCAGGGATTGAGGCTGACGATCGTGCTGTAGGTCTTGCCCGCTTGCGAAAGCGCACCGAGAACGCGATTGCCCGGGGCGACGAGGTCGGGCTTGACCATATCGTCGTGGCGCACGTTGCCGGTGCTGTCGACCCAAACGCCGAGGGTCGGCCCCCGAGAGCTGAAATGGTTGATGGAATCGTCGCCGCGCAGCGCTGTGCCGTGGCCGTTGGCGGAGCCCACGGTGATGACGGACGGGTCGTTCCCCGGCGCGGTGATCGTGCCGAACTGCTCTCCGCCATGAGCATTCTTCCCGTAATTGCCAGCGGCGACGACAACCGTGATTCCGGCGGCCGTAGCGGCGCGCGCGGCGCGGCACAAGGGATCGGTGCGAAACGATTCGGTCGAATCCGCTGCGAGACTGAGGTTCAGCACGCGGATGCCGTATTCCTTGCTGTGATAGATCACCCAATCGATGCCGGCGATGACGTCACCGATCGAGCCGACGCCCGTGGCGTCGAGGACCCGGACGTCGAACAGCGTTGCGCCCGGCGCGACGCCGGTGGCGTCCGGCGCTCCCGCAGCTGACCTTCCTGCCGCGACCGACGCGACCATGGTGCCGTGGCCGTAGATGTCGGGGTCACTAGAACCGGAGTTGTCGATCTGGCTCTCGCGATTCCGCTGAGCGTTGCTGCCGGGGTAAAAACCCGCACTGAGGTCCAAGCCCAGCGTCGACATCGGTATGCCCGCATTCGCCGAATCGCTCGCCCGGGTCAGGTCGACCATCTTTGCAACCCGGCGCGTCGCGCCGTCGGCGGACAGGAAAGCGAGATGTTTCCCGTAAATCCCCGAATCGAGGATCGCGATGCCGACCCCACCGCCGTCATATCCAGGCGCCACGCCGGCGAGCTTCCGGGCGGCCTCCGTTCCGGTCGCGAGCTCGAGGAGGCTCGAGGACTTCGCTGCGGGTCGATTGGGCGAGATGCTGTCCACGTCCGGTCGCCGCGCGATCGCATCGAGGGCCCTCCCGGGAATGGTCGCCGAAAAGCCCTGAATCGACTGATACCGGTAATTGACCGCGCCCCCGGCGGCAGCAACCGCGCGGCGCAGGTCGGAGAGAACCGGGTCGGCACCGGCGCCAACAACGATGACCTTAAAAAATCGGCCATTGCCCGTGTCCTTCGCCCAATGGACCGCAGGAAGAGCCTGCGCGTTGACGGCGTTTGCGAGGTCTGGGGCGAGCTTCGGCGAAAGTGTCGACTGCGCGAGCGCCGGGCGGGAAAAGGCGCCAAGCAGGGATAGCGCGAGAAGCCCGGCTGGCAGTAACCATGCGGCGGCGTGCGCAAGGCGCCGGAGGAACCGACCTTCTAGGTCCTGGGTCGCGACAAGCTTCGTGTTCATGATGCCCCCTTCGCTGGCCCCGAACGTTCCTTGCCGCTCGCGGGATTGATCGCAACACGGGGCGAATGCAACTCTCGTGCCCGGACTAAGTCATTTCCTCGGGACTTCAAGCTCATGCGTACTTTGCTTCAAGGAAAGCTTTATCCCGGAGGGGAAGAGTTCAGCCATCCACAGCTGTGCACTACGTCGTCTCGGCTGCAGATTGGTAGGACACAGGCGACCGGCACGCATCGCGCCGTATCAGACGTGTCCGGATCGCTTCGCGCTGCCGCGGGAATCCGGGGATATGAAAATTACCTCCGTCTGCCTTGCGTGATCGGGCCAAGGAGTGACGAAATTCGTCAGCCCGGTGGAGAGGACCGGCCAGCTCGGAGTGACCGGAGGAGGTGGTGGCGGCCCTTCGACGGTCCCGATCGCTCCTGCAGGCGGCGCCAATCCCGGCCCGGCACCAGTGTCCGCATTCAGAAAACGAAATTCCCGGTCTGGGTCGTCAAGCCATCGAACAATGAGGCGCATTCGCGCCTCGGTAATCCGCCGGGTAAGGGGTGCGTAGGGTGTCGGAAAATCTGTAGATCACTATCCCAGCGACGCGTTAAGATGGCGCACGCCCGGACGCGCTGGGCGCGACATACCCAGACACATACTCGATACGCGCCGAGAGCCGCTTTAGCGTGTGGGACGGGCACCAATGACCGTATGCGCTCCCTCCCGAGCAGTGTTACCGCGCCTCTCCGAAGCGCAGCGTTTCCTGCCGCTACTTCGGGGCCATCTCCGGTCGGCTGCCGCTCGGCGGCCGTTGGCAACGACGTTCGATGTGGTACCCATCGTTGAAGACGAGTTGTTCGGATACGAACTCGTGCCTGATCGCAAGACCCAAAGCTATCTGATCATCGGCTGCAACCTTCAGGGCACGCCGGTGTTGCGAACGACTTCATACAGCATGGGCAGCCCCGCGCCGATGAGATTGGTGTCGATAGGGGGTCGCCTGCTATCCCGGAGCGGGCGCACGGTCCGCCATCATGCTCGGGGCCGTGACGATCAATTCACCGACTGGCTCGCAGCGGCTGAGGCCGCGTGGGCGCGACTTCTTATCGATTTCCCAGATCGGCCGCAACGGCGTCCGGTCCAGTGCGCGGATCGGTACTGTTTCGAGCAAGCTCTTGCTATTGCTCACATGCATCTGGCGCCTTGGGACCCGCTAATCGAATTTTTTGGACTACCCAAGGGGGCGCAACTGGGGTTCGTTTTGGCCGGTCCTAACGGCGAGTGGGGGCAGCTGAGCTTTGCTGAGCCGAACATCTGGACGCTTCGTTGGAACGCTTCCTCCAAAACTGTGCGTGAATCTTGGTCGGTCGCCGTGGACAGCCCCGACGCGGGTGACGAACTGACGCCTAGTGATCTGCACTACTCGGATCGCCGCACTGATTCTCGCCGGGTTATTGACTGCAATCCTTCACTAGACCGTCGGATCGAAATGGATCGACGCCAAGCGCGCCCACGGCGCGCAATGGATCATCGCTCATCGGTGTGAATCCGCTGCGCCCGCCTCACGATGCCATTCCTCGATCCCGGCGTCGCATCGCCCCCGGGGGTAGATCTGAAGACCGTTGGACCGAGAGTCCGCTCGCAATTCACCAACGGGAATCCGGGCACAGGCGTGGCACAGCGCACGACTGGCGATATTGCATCTGGCCCCGCATATTGCTCCGGACCACCTCTACGCCGTCGGCCGCGATGCCCCAACCGATACCCGATCCATCGCCAAGACAAAGCGAGGGGAAATCAAACGAGGGAATTAAACCTTTGCGTGCGGGCGAGCTGCGGTGTCCAGCCGAATGAGATGAAACTTTCATCCCACCCCCCGCCATCCTTTTGTCTTTCGTTCGGATTTCGACTTGAGATCGTGGTGAAAGTAGCACAAGGTTTGGATTGGATTCGTCATCACTTCCGCCTTCGGATAATGGGATGATGTGATCGACCACTGTTCCTGCTGTTACTCGGCCTGAAGTTAGGCAATGGATACATAGCGGATGTGCATGGAGCCATCTGGTCCTGCGTTCCATCCCTGCTTTTCCCGTTAGCGTCTGTGTGCATCAGGTGCATCCGCTCTCTTGGCCCACGCCTTACGGGTATGGATCGGATATGTTTCCGTGGCCGACGGACGTCGCTTCTTGGGCGTTGCCTCGATTCGCTACCCCGAGCGCGAGATGACCGAGTTGAGCGAAGATCTGTTCGCTTATCACCAACGCAGCAAGCACCGCGTCGACCGGTACGCACCTGGCCCAGCCGGGCTCGACTGGGCAAACCAGCCGGACCCGTTCCGGGTGTTTCAGGGCGCGGCGCAGCTCAAGCTGCAGCTGGCAGCGGATTCCCTGGCCACCCGCTACAACGAGTTGCGCCAAGGCAACTTGCCGCCCGCGCACCGATTCGACCTCGATCATCTGGCCACATTGTTCGAGCTTTCGCTCGGGCTGTCGGCGTGGAAATCCTACGGCGCCAACAAGTGGGCACTGCGCTGCAATCCTTCCAGCGGCAATCTGCATCCGACCGAGGGCTACCTGCTATGCCCGCGCCTTCCCGGCCTGTCCGCCGGGGTCTATCACTACCTGAGTCGGGACCATGTACTCGAACAACGCGCAGCGGTCGACGATCCGCAATGGACCGCGGCGTTTTCGGGCCAGGGAGTTCTGATCGGCATCAGCTCGATTTACTGGCGCGAAGCGTGGAAATACGGCATGCGCGCGTGGCGATACTGCCAGCACGATTGTGGGCACGCCATCGCCGCGTTGAGCTACGCCGCGGCGGCACTCGGCTGGCAGACCCGATTGGTCTTGTCCACCGCGGACGACGTCGTGGCGAACTTGCTCGGACTCGACCGCAGCGAGGATTTCGAGCCTGCCGAAAGAGAAGCACCGGATGCGCTGCTGTGGGTCGGCGATCCCAGTGCACGCCCCGATCTCGAGCACCTGCTGGATCCTCTAAGCAAGGCAAGTTGGTACGGACACGCCAACCGGTTGAGCCAAGAGAATATGCGCTGGCCGGACATCGACTCGATTCATCGCGTCACGCACAAGTCTCTCACGCTGGAGCGCTCCGCACCGGTGGCGGTTGTGCTTCCGCGCCCCGCCCCTCCCGCCCTTGATTTGACCTTTGCCGAGATTGCGCGACAACGTCGCAGCGCCGTGGATTTCGACGGCACCACGCGTATCCCTGCCGTGGCGTTCTTCGCCATGCTCGAGTGCCTCATGATGCGCCCCGATGCGCCGCCCTGGAATGCGTTGCCGCATCCCGCGCTCGTGCATCCGGCATTGATGGTGCACCGCGTGGACGGCCTGGAGCCTGGGCTCTATATCTTCGTTCGAGATCCGGCCGCTCTCGCGGGCCTCAGGCGATCGATGCGCCCCGAATGGATCTGGCAGCAGACCGGACCGGATCATCTGCCGCTGCATCTATTGTTGCCTTACGATTTGCGCGAGCACGCCAAGTTGATTTGCTGCCACCAAGATATCGGCGCAGATTCTTGCTTTGCGCTGGGGATGCTGGCGAAGTTCGAAGTCGCCTTGCAGGAACCGTGGCGGTACCGCCATCTCTTCTGGGAGTGCGGGATGCTCGGGCAGATTCTCTACCTTGAAGCCGAGGCCGCCGGCGTGCGCTCTACCGGGATCGGTTGTTTTTTCGATGACGAAATGCACGCGCTTCTTGGAATCAGCGACCATTCCTGGCAGAGCCTGTATCACTTCACCATGGGAGGCGCCATCGACGATACCCGTCTTTCGGTATTGCCGCCGTACGAATTTCAACCGTGAAACGGAGGTGTCCGGCGGCAGCTTCCAACCGGCCGAGATCGACCCTTCTCGGTCATACGCTCGCCGACACCCACAGTCCGCTTAGCCGCGTTACCTGTCGTTGGGCTCGGGAATGTGACGGCAAGCAGCCAACTCCAGTCGTTCGCGGTTGCCGCAGAACTCTCTCCTGACCGGCCATTGGCGCGGTCGGCGGCTTAACGTGGCCATACCCGGGATCAGATGTCCCGCCGAGGCCGCGTCTTGACGGTGGCCCCTTTTCTAGGGCATTAAGGGGGGCGGTCAACGAACTCGCCCGCGGTCCGCGCTAGAAGGTCCCCGGGGAGCGTCCATGAAGTGTTTGAAGTGCGGGCACGAGAATCGCGCGGGCGCCAAGTTCTGCGAGGAATGCGCAACCCTGCTGGCGCGGGCATGTGCCAACTGCTCGACTGTACTATCGCCCACCGCTAAGTTCTGCTCGGAGTGCGGTCATGCGGCCGCATCCGTCACCCCGGCGACACCTGTCTCGACAGCGCGGTTCGGCACGCCCGAGGCGTATACCCCCAAGCACCTCGCCGAAAAAATCCTCACGTCCAAGGCGGCACTCGAGGGCGAGCGGAAGCTCGTCACCGTGCTGTTCGCGGATCTTAAGGGGTCGATGGAGCTGTTCGCCGATCGCGATGTGGAGGAAGCGCGGCGCATCCTAGACCCGGTGATCGACCACATGATGGAGGCCGTTCATCGCTTTGAAGGCACTGTCAATCATGTTCTCGGCGATGGCATCGTCGCGCTATTTGGTGCGCCGGTCGCCCACGAGGATCACGCGGTGCGAGCGTGCTATGCAGCGCTGCGAATGCAGGAGAACGTCAAGCGCTACGCGGAGGGCGTTCGCCGGAGTGAGGGCTTCCCGATCCAGATCCGGGTTGGTCTCAATTCGGGCGAAGTTGTCGTACGCTCGATCGGCAGCGACCTCCGGATGGACTATACCGTCGTCGGCCAGACAACAAACGTGGCCGGCCGTATGGAACAGTTGGCGGTGCCAGGGTCGATTCTGATCTCGTCCGACACGCTCGCGCTCGTCGAGGGCTTCGTTCAGGTCAAGCCGCTGGGTCCGCTGAAGGTCAAGGGACTAGAGGCGCCGATCGAAGTCTACGAGGTAACCGGTGCGGGGAACGTGCATTCGCGCATGGAAGCCGCTGCGGTGCGCGGCCTCACGCCGTTCGTCGGCCGCGAGTCTGAGCTTGCGACGCTCAACAAGGCACTCGAAATGGCGCGCGCTGGCCGCGGCCAGATCGTCGCGCTGGTCGGAGAGCCTGGCGTCGGCAAGTCGCGGCTGTTCTGGGAGTTCATTCACTCCCATCGCACACACGGATGGCTCGTCCTCGAAGGAGGCACGGCGTCCTACAGCAAATCCAGCGTCTATCTGCCGGTCATTGACCTTTTAAAGAGCTACTTTCAGATCGACGCGCGTGACGAGCCGCGCGCCATTCGGGAAAAAGTCACGGGCAAGGTGTTTTCTCTTGATCGCGCGCTGGAGCCGGGACTTCCCGCCTTTCTGACCTTGCTCGACGTACCGGTCGACGACCCGAAATGGGAAGCGCTCGATCCTCCGACTCGACGCCAGCGAACGCTCGATGCGTTGAAGCGCCTGCTGATCCGGGAGAGCCAGGTCCAGCCCTTGAGCTTGGCGCTGGAAGACCTGCATTGGGTCGATTCGGAAACGCAGGGATTGCTCGACAGTCTGGTCGAGAGCATGCCGACCGCGTCGATGCTGCTCATGGTGAACTACCGTCCCGAGTACCAGCACGGCTGGGGCGGCAAGAGCTATTACACGCAGCTGCGGATCGATCCATTGCCGCCTTCGAGTTGCGAGGAGCTGCTTGAGGGACTGCTTGGTGCAGACGAGCACTTGCGGCCCTTGAAGCAGCGCCTGATCAAGCAGACCCAGGGCAACCCATTCTTCCTCGAGGAGAGCATCCGTACCTTGGCCGAAACTCAGGTCCTCGTCGGGGAGCGCGGAAACTATCGGCTGGCCAAACCCCTCGCGGGCATTCAGATTCCGGCCACGGTGCAGGCCATCTTGTCGGCACGTATCGATCGCCTGTCGCCGCTGGAAAAGCATCTGCTCCAGGCCGCGGCTGTGATCGGCGTGGACGTACCGATCACGCTGCTGCAGGCGATCGCCGAAGAGCCGGAGGACGAGCTGCAGCAAGGACTCGCGCACCTCCAGTCCGCAGAATTCCTCTACGAGACAGGACTGTTTCCGGAAGTCGAGTACACCTTCCGACACGGCCTCACCTACGAAGTGGCGTACGGCAGCGTACTGCACGAACGCAGGCGGGCACTGCACGCACGGATCGTCGAGACCATCGAGGCGCGCTATTCGGACCGTCTGACGGAACAGGTGGAGCGTCTCGCCTACCATGCGTTTCGCGGTGAGACATGGCAGAAGGCGACGGATTACCTAGCGCAGGCCGGCGCGCGCGCATTGGACCGGTCGGCGCACCGCGAAGCCGAGCCCTACTTCGAGCAGGCGCTGTCGGCGCTGGCGTATTTGCCCGAGACGCGTGAGACGCGCGAGTGCGCAATCGACCTTCGGCTCGGCCTGCGCAGCTCGCTCGTCGCACAGGGCGAGATCGAGGCCGTCCGGACACACCTCGCCGATGCCGAGCAGCTCGCTTCCGCGCTGGGCGATCAATTGCGCCTTGGGCGGGTGTCGATCGCGACCGCGCACCACTGTCTGGTAACCGGCAGTGCCGAAGAGGCCCACCGATGGGGCAAACGAGCTTTCGACATCTCCCGATCGGTCAACGACATGCCCCTGCAGGTCGCCGTCAACCTTTATTTCGGTGCGGCGTGCCTAGGTTTTGGCGAATTCGACCAAGCGCAAGTGCATCTCACCAAGACGATTCGCATGCTGGAGGGCGATCTCCTCGGCGAACGTTTCGGCCTGCACGGACTTCCGGCTGCCATGGCACGCGCTTATCTTGCTTGGTTTCTTGCCGAACGCGGCGAATTTGGCGAGGCCATCGCGTGCGGAAGGGAGGGCGTCGACATCGCCGACATGGCGCACCACGCGTATACGCAGTCCTACACGGCCTGGGGTCTTGGCATGCCCTACGTCGTGCGCGGGGACCTAGTGGAGGCGGCGCGCGTCCTCGAAAAGGCCGACAGCCTTTGTCGCGAGTGGAATTTTCCCCTTAGCAGCGCGCTGGTGTCGGGGGCGCTCGGGGTCGTTCGCGCGCGGTCGGGACGCGGGCACGAGGGTGTCGCCCTCCTCCGGGAGGCCGTCGCGAGCTATGAGCGCACGTTTGGCCACGGCGTCTGGCATTCCCAGAACGTTATCTGGCTGGGCGAGGCGCTCATGCTCACCGACCAATTCGACGAGGCCCGAACGATCGGCACACAAGCGCTAGCCCTGACGCGCGAAGGGAGTCACCGCGTGAGCGAGCCTTGGGCGCTGCACTTGCTTGGAGAAATCGCATCGCGCGGCGACGACTGTGGCGCTGGCGCTGGTGATTGCTTCCGCGAGGCGCTCGACTTGGCCGACAAACTCGGCATGCGACCGCTCGTCGCGCATTGTCATCTCGCGCTCGCGAAGCTGTCGCGTCGGACAGGGGCCGCGCAGGAAGCGAAGGAGCATCTCGCCGCCGCTACCGCGCAGTATCGGCAGATGCAAATGCTGGGCTCGCTACAGGACGTGGAAGGGGTCGACGCCTAGTCCAGTTCGACATTTCTGAGCTGGCTTCCCGCTGCGCCCTCCGACGGCAAGTCTCTACTGGGCGGAGATTCACCGGATCGCGCTGCATCGTGTTGAACGTCCGCTTCCGCCACCGAGAGTGTCGGCTTTGCGCAGAATCGATGGACTGCAACGGGGTCGGTAGTAGTCATTTCCTCGACGCGTGGTCGGGCTTGAGCATCGCCGGCAGACCGAGTATGTTTTGAATTTCGATTCGTCACACACAAGCCTCTGGTCAGAATCGTTGCCGGCTCCATGACTTTGGTTGCGACAACTGTCTATGTGCGGCCCGACGGACCGTACATAGTCACCGGCAATTTCGCACTCCATGCGCGAGGAGCGCCGCGCGACGACGCGAGTGTCGTGCTATGTCGCTGTGGTCGCTCGTCGAATAAGCCCTATTGCGATGGCACGCACACTCATATCGGTTTTGTCGACGCCGGCATGCTACCGAGCGACGTCGATACGAAGAGTTCAATTGGTGCCGGCCCCCTTGTGATCACCCCGAAGCCAAACGGCCCGCTGAAATGTGCCGGACCGATCACGCTATCTGGGGCCGACGGCCGAATTCGTGAGAGTCACGACATTTGTCTGTGCCGCTGTGGTGGATCTGCGACGAAGCCATTCTGCGATGGGACGCACACGGAGATAGGGTTCGCTGGCTGACTCGAAGCGCCGTCGTGCGTGGGCCTTATTGCAGTGCTCTCCGTAGAAGGCCGCGACCTGATCGTCCCTGTACCCGTTTGAGGATCGACAGGCGCGGTTCGGCCACTTGCAGCTCTTCGGTCTCGCCAGCCCGTTTGCCCGGAAGCTGCCGTTGGTGGTAGTGCATGGCGAGTGCATGCGTCACAAGTCCGTGCAGATCGCCAGGGCACAGGTCGCGTAAGATTCATCCCAATGAGTTGGGAGCAGCCGCACATGAATGCGCCGGCAAACGGAAAGGCCGCAGGGCGACTCGAGAGGTTCAAGCAGCTGCTCATCCACGTCCACGAGCTCCTGTCCCTCGACTTCGGTTTCGTTCTATGGGATGGCTCCACCGTCCCTACCGACCTCCCTTCGCACGCTCTGGCAATCGTCTTTGCCGACGAGGGCGTCGTTGCGGCGATGCAGCGGCGGCCAACCGTCGATACGTTGCTCAATCTCTGGGTCACCGCTCGGATCGACATCCGCAACGGGGTGATTTTCGATTTCGTACCGCGTCAGCCCGGTCTGCGGACCAAAGAGATCCGGAGGCGTCTCGACAAGCGTCTGGTGCTTGCGACCGCATTGCGATTTCTGTTCGTGCCCCGCGGGGGGCCGTGGCCACTCGACGCCGTCCCCGACCAGAAACAACGCAGGGACGGAAGTCAAAGGATTAACAAAGACAACGTTCACTATCACTATGATCTTTCCAACGCGTTCTACGCGCTCTTCCTAGATCCTGAGATGGTCTACAGCTGCGCCTATTTCCGCGATTGGAATCACGATCTGGCGACTGCGCAACGCGACAAGCTCGACATAATCTGCCGAAAGCTACGCCTGAAGCCCGGAGATCGTCTGCTCGATATCGGCTGCGGCTGGGGGGCACTCGTCTGTCACGCTGCAAGACATTATCGCGTTGACGCGGTCGGCGTGACGCTCGCCGAGGAGCAGTTCGCCTATGCAAAGGAAAAGGTCGCCCGCCTCGGCCTCCTGGACAAAGTGACGATCGAATTGCGCGACTATTCGTTGATCGAAGGGGCTTTCGACAAGATCGCCTCGATCGGGATGTTCGAACATGTCGGCGTCGTCAACCACTCCATGTATTTTCGGACCATCCACCGTCTGCTCAAGCCGGGCGGCTTCTACCTTCATCACTCGATCGCGCTCCGCTCGGCGGCGTACGAGCGCCGTCGCAGCAAACGATCTCAGGCCACTACTGCGATCGGTCGCTACATTTTCCCGGGTGGCGAGCTCGACCATCTGGGCATGTCGATTGCCAATTTGGAGCGCCATGGCTTCGAGGTCCACGATGTCGAGGCATGGCGCGAGCACTACGCGCTTACCACCAGGCACTGGCACGATCGCCTTTCCGCCAATCGTGCGGCGGCGGAGCGCGAGATCGGCATCGTGAAGACGCGACTGTGGATAGCCTATCTCGCTGCCGCCTCGATCGGCTTCGCACGCAACAGTGTCGGTATCTTTCAGACGCTCGCTTCGGCACGCATACGCGGGCCATCCGGTCTGCCGCCGTCGCGGGAGCAGCTTTATCGCTGACTGCATTCCCGCGGGTACTGTGTCTGCTTCCGAGATGTCCGACTGTCAGCTCAGGGTCCGACAACGGTCTAATCGTGTTACCGATAGCCGGTGTTCATGCGAACGACGGCTTATGGAGACTGAACTCGGCGATAGTCGGCCATGACAGCCTGACAGCGTCGTCGCCTGGTTCCGATAACCTGCCGTTCAGCGCCATAGCAGACTCCTGCAACGAAGCATGCCCTCAGTAACAGAACAGCCGTTATGCGAATTGGGGCTGACGGTGTTCGCGAGCTCGCGGGTGGGTGGCTGAGCGGCGCCTACTGCCACCAGTGCACCGTTGCCGTTCGCCCAGTCGGTGTTTCTCCCAGAATATCGAAGGTGAGCGTGTAGTCGAACCCAGGTCGGCGGTTGAGCTCCCAATCGCACGCGCCTTCGATCCACGCCAAGAGACCCGTCGCGATCTGCGGCACCTCGTTGCTGGCCACTTTTAGCGCGTGGAGCTCGATGTCGGTCAGACCCGCCAGAGTGTCCTCGATCGCTGTGAGGTCAGTCTTCATCGGAATGTTTCGCATAGGTCCAAAATCTGTTCGCGGTCGAACAGACCCAGCTTGAAAAGCGCCCCAGTATCAAGTGGCTCACCCAACTCTCCGCTGGTACGCCGATGATCGAATCCCTCCTACTCGCCGCTACGCGAGTCTTGACGTTCGAGCAGCAGCGACCGCTGACCAACGCCAGCGGATTTTTCTTCGAGCGCGACGGACGACTGTTCCTGGTAACGAGCCGGCATGTATTGGTCGACGAACCAAGTGGGCACTTTCCAGACCGCATCGAAATCGAACTGCACGTCGAAGCGGCGAACATGGCGAGGTCCGTTGCGTTCTCCATTCTGCTATACCGCGATGGCAATGGCATCTGGCGCCAGGGTGTCGACGCGGCCGGAGCTATCGATGTGGCCGTAATCGAGATCGAACGCACTGCGTTGCCCGAAACAGCGATTTACCGCGCATTCACGCCTCTTCACTTGAACGGGCCGCGCGACCAAGTTCCGGTCGGTACATCGCTGCTGATGGTGGGATTTCCACTTGGTTTCCATGACACGTTGCACCACATGCCGGTCGTGCGGCACGCAGTACTCGCGTCTTCGTTCGGACTGCGCTTTCAGGGACAGGGTTATTTTCTCACCGATGCGCGCACCCACCGCGGCACTAGTGGGGCGCCCGTCGTGATGCGCGCTGGCGGGCAAGAAACAATGCGCGGCGACCTACCTTGGAAACTCCTCGGCGTGCACTCCGCAGTGATCGATGTCGGAACACGTGACCTCCACATCGACGAAGCGCTGGGACTCAACTGCGCCTGGTATGCCGACATCTTGCTGACTCTGACGACCCCCTAGATGAGCTCATGAGAGTGCGCTGGTCGTCGCCCCCCGTGGCACTGGCAGAGTAGCTGAGTTCGTGCCACTTGGGGCGTGGCGTGAAGTGGCGCCCCTTCGGGTCGAAGTAGCGAACCTCAGCTTAGCCTGGGACACCGGCCGCGTCGCAGCTTGGCAGCGATGTCGCGCGGCTCTTAACGAGTACTGGGCATTGGACACCCAGTATTGCGTGCGAAGTACGGTGGACCTGGTAAGGCCCACGTCCGCTAGTTGGCGACCTAAGCTCGACATCGCACGACGCTCCTAGTGCGGGGACGAAGCGCGCCTCGTCCTTCGTATCGGGCGCGCCGCTCATAAGTCGTCGACCAGGTTGTCGATCGTATCTCTGCTCACGACCCCGCTGCTGCCGTAGAGTTTCACGCTCCCAAACGGCAGCAATGCGGGGATTGCGGACATCAGGACGCGTGACATCTACTGGCGTTATCGGCCAACTCCTGCCGGTCGAGGTCACCGCGCAAATTTCCCGCGAGCGGTCGTTCGCGCCACCGCGCCGAAGTAGCGGTGGTGGTAGATGCACGACGTCGCACCAAAGCGGCGAAGCGGTCAAGCAGTTCTAGCGGTGTCAGGAACCGGCCGTTGCCGCCGGGACCGGTGTTCGGGATCGAGTTCGCGTAACCGTTCCAGGCGAACGGCGGGCGCAGTAGCGCAAGAGCCGCTCCCGTTCGGCGGTCAGCGGCCTGTTGCCCGAAGTCCGCGTGTAGCCCCAACCACGATTCTCCCGGGCCATGCGCACCACCAGCGGAACCAGTTCTGCACGGATGCGAGGCCGACCAAGTCTGCGCCTCTCAATGAACGTCCACTTCTGTGCTACCAACTCACGGTGCCAGCGAGACAACGTGTCGGGCGTAAGGATCGTGCCAAGCTCGTGCAGCGCTCTGCGTCCGAGGGCCCTCGCCTTCTCGGCAAGTTGCCGACGTTGCGCGTCCGTGAAGACCATGCGCTAACGCCGGCCAGTCTTAAAGTGACGCCTCTGCGGTAAATTGCGGCGCTTTCATCTCGGCTTTCCCTCACTGTAGAGTGCAACTCATCGAAACCGGGTGTCTTCCTTCGTTCGTCCGCTCGAACCAGCTCCGCTCCACTACCGGCGATCAGGCCAGAAATCTGCCGATCGTAAAGGGGGGAAGTCCGCCGAAGAAACGACAAATCAACTCGCTTCCACCATTTGCCCGGCATCTCAAATACGCGCCCAGGTCGGGGTCCGACCCGATACGAGCTTGCGGCATTAAGCTTCCGCCGTCCTTCGAACGGCTGTCGCCGACGGCGCTGACTCGATATGTGTCAATCGTCGGGCGAAGCGATTGCTCTGCAGTGAATCCAGGAATATTCATTTCACGCCTCTCGTTTTCAGCTCTTGCAATCATAAGGAGCGACAACTATCTGCCGACAGGCCCTAGCTTCTGCCCAGGAGCGTATCGGCGGCGCAACCGGTGAAGCCGACTACAGCGTGCGCCGCTGCTCAGCTAATAGCACGAGCCAGTCGCACAAAGATTACATAGCCCCGTCGGACGCCAACCGTTCCGTTCACAGTTGTCGAGAATCCACGGGCAGTTTGCGCAACGGGGGAGCGCGGGAACGATTTTACCGGCGTTCGAACGATCGACTTGTTTACGATAGTCATAGCTGCCGGCATATGAAGCAGGGTTATCGTTCAACGATGCTTCTGCGGTAAATCCAGGCATGTTCAAAGTTTTCATTTCATCACTCCTACTCGTTAGAGGGTACCTAGCGGTCTGTAATATCCGCTTGTTCTGTAGAACGACCTCTCCGCAGTGAACCTTGGTGTCTTCATTTCCTTGGCGTCTTCATTTCAGATCCCCACCCGCACACGCAAGCCCCTCACATGCAGCAGCAACATCTGGAGCCTTGATCGTAGGCAAACACCACCTGCGGCAGAATCTTTTTCCATTTCTTGGACTAACGAAAGTCCCAATCGCATCGGCAACAGTCGTTCGTTCGGTGGATTGATGCCTCTGCGGTAATCCTCCTACATCGGTGCTTCCTCACAGTCGTAAACGCATCTAGAACCGATACAATAAATGATGCTACATAGTTGAGCCTGTGGCGTCACTCGCTGTTCAGCTGAGTGTTCGCTGGCAGGCGCGCTGTATTTATGCCATTCCCTGTCGGTTCTATAGAGTGACGACTCTGCGGTGAATCCAGGCATGCTCATGGTGTTCATTTCATGTCTCCTTTCGTTGAACGGCGGTACGGCCAAGTGTATTCAAGGTGTTCATCTACTCCTTTCGGTTAGGTTCAACGATCATAGTAGGGCGACAGCTTCGTGACCAGAAACGGAAACTCCTCGGTCATGTCGCAGCGGACCAAAAATTTCTCCGTGAAATCGGTGGTGCGATTGGTATAGGAGAAGATGACATCGACGATGTTGCGCGTGCTGCTCAAAGCCGATGGACGCACTTCCACTCCGGTCAACGAAAACGACTGCCCGAATAGCTCGGCTGCTTTGGCATAAATGTTCGGATAGCGCATTGCTAGATAATTCAGAGCGCGGTGTTCGTCGGTCGCGCCCGCATTGTCGGTTAGTTGCAGGATTCTGTTGAACAGGTCCTCGGCCGCCGGGGCGAACTGGGCGGCCGTGGTTTTCTCCGGTCTCGGAATGGCCTTGATCAGTTCATTGCGGGCGAATGAATAAATTTGATCGAACGCGACGATGGGCACCATCAACCCGTTGCACATCTCGGGAGGAGCGATCGGCCCGCGCAGTCCGATGACGACATCGATGTCGTTGGGGTCTGGAACCGGGCGGATGGCTTCCACCAGCAGGTCGATGTCCGCCGGGTCGCGCGGCACAAGCAGGTAAGTCTCGAGCCCCTGGATGGTCAATACCCAGCAAAGTTGGCGCGCCAGGTAGCGGTTTGCGCGTTCGGACAGGACGGTGTGGAGGGTCTGTCGATCGGTTTTCCCGGCGGTGTCGATCCGTCCTGTCGCCTGGCCAAATTCCTTTTCCGCCGAAAGATTGGGAAAGCGCGCTTCGATACGGCCAATGGCATAAACGTAAGAGGGCGTCCCGCCGCCGTTGGAGCTAGGGTCGGCAGCCCCTCCTGAACCGCCGCATGTCGGACATCCCGCCTGCGGTCTGACTGATCTTTGGGGACGCGTGCCGGCAGACGGGGAACCGATTGGCATGTTGGTCCTTCCCGTCGGCGTGTCGTCGATCGGCTGCTCTCTTGTTTCGATTTGATCGTTCGTCATCGGTTTCTCCCGGTAGAAATCTAGCCCCGCGGACAAATATTTTCGATCTTCGAGAACGATTTGGTTACTACGACCGTCCATTCCTGAAAGTCATCCAGCGATTAAGCGCTGCAGCCCGGCGTTCGCAGCCTCCGCAGGGTCTTACTCCCAGATAGGACGTTGCTTTTTTCACCACGTCGCCGAGCCCGACTTCCGCGTCGACGATGAAGCCCGGCAGTCGCACGCTGTGAGTCGAGGATTCGATCGGGTCCGCCGGGTTATCGCCTTCAGTTGTCTTTTTCATGCTATTCACCTGTCGCGTTTGCTCTCGCAAGGGTGCGGTAAGCCGCCTCGGCATCGAGCAATGGCGGAACGACCGCGGCTCGCCGGGGGGTAGAAGCCTGGACGATGGCAAGCTTGATCTGCGCCGCCGACGCAGCGGGAAATTCCGACCACAGCAGCGCAATGGCCGCGGTCACAAAGGGCACCGCAACGCTCGTGCCTCCGAGCGTAAGCGCTTGGCCTTCGGCGCCGAGACTGGTAATTTCGTCTCCTGGTGCGCTCAAGCCGCGCCTACCGATAGAACTTCCCAGGTTCGACTCGGTTATGGGCCGACCCCGCAGGTCACAGCCCACTACGGGGATGACCCATGGATGGCGGGTGATGGCGGAACTCCCGAGAGTGCCCTGATTCCCTGCTGCCGCCGCCACGATCACCCCGCGCCTGACGGAATGATCCAGCGCCTCGTCCAATGCATGCTCGCCCTTGGTGGACGGTTGTGCGAGCGCGAGGCTCAGATTGATGATCCGAGCGCCTGCGTCAATACAATCAATGATTGCAGCTGCAAGCTCCTGAGGCGTCGCGCTCGGCATTTGCTCGCGGCCCGCGGACTTCTCGGAGAAAATCGGGCGAACCAGAAGGGTGCAGCCGGGGCAGATCGCAGGTGCGGATGAATTCCGCTTCGCGCAAAAGATACCGGCTATGAACGTCCCGTGAACACACGCAGTGCTGTCGGTCTTCGTGCATGTAGCGCCGCTACGTCCAGGGATTTCGCTGAGGTATCCGCCTGCCAGATCTGGGTGACCGGTGACGACCGGCCCATCGATCAGCCCGATTTTCACATCAGAGCTGCCGCTGGTGCGCTCCATCAGGGAGGTGAGCTTGACCAAGTCCAACGGGTCCATGAGGTGTCCCCGACCGCTGTGCCTAACTCCGCAAAGGAAACTGTACACCTATCCAGCGGTCGACGCATACCCATCGGCTGCGTCGCCCCTCGAGCGGGATGTAGTCGTGGGTGCGCTCTGCCAGCGCGTCAGTGAGATGATAGGCGCAGCCCCAAGTTGCAGTGCCACGTCTAATCGATTCGGCCGCCGCCCCCGGCCTGCTGCGTGCCTTCCAGGATGCGGAAGAGCCGAACGAGGTTCGAAAAGCCGCTTGCACTCAGTCTCGGGTTTATTGGAAATCCGGCTGGGGCGAAGCCGCTTCGCGCCCGCACTGCCCGCGCGGGACGCGATCTGCTACGCGGCAGCCGAGGCGCTCGCCAGGATGAAGGATGTTGCTTCGCTTCCGCTCGCCGCACCCCCACCACGGGCGCGATTCCATCGCGCGCGATCTGTTTGCGCGCCAATGAACTATGGAGTTAAACGTCCGTTTCCTTGCCGGTGAACGTCGGCTTTGCGCAGAATCGATGGACTCCAATGGGTCGTTTAGGGACGAATGGCCTTCGGTCCCGAGAGGCGACTCCATGATTCAGAGCGGCCCTCGACGTGCGGCCGACCGCTGTAGGAAACGCGCCTTGACTTCCCGCACGCGATGGACCAAAGTCAGTTTGCCAGCGGCAAGCTCACCGGGGATGCCGACTCAAGACCAACAACCGGGGGGATGCTCGCGTGGCAAAGCATGGATTGTTTGATCGGTGGAGCATTGGTACTTCGGTCAAGCTCACGGCACTTCTGGTCGGTGTGACCGCAATCGGAATCACCGCTTGGCGCGTTGTCAAACACATCGACCCATTGCTCGAAGCCTCCGCCGGGTACGCCATGAAAGGTCAGATGGTGAATGGGCAAGACATCGCTGGAGCGTTGGATGGCCCATTCACGATCGGCATTGGCGTGATCGCAAGTCCTCTGGCAAAGATGCTGGTGTTCCCGGCGTATGGGTATTTCAATGCCTACTACTCGGCTAGCGAGGCGACGACTGACGGACTGACTCCACGGTTCTAGCAGGGATTGATAGCGTTGCCGACAGCGACACCGGAAGATCCCTCGATAGCCCTTACGTCCCGGATTTCCTCCTTGGGCCGTGCGCAATCATTATGCGTACGGCCCATTTTTCTCCTTGCTAACGACGAAAGAGCCGCGCTTGCGGTCATGCCACCGACGGCGGCCACAACAGTGCAGTTTTCCACCGGCGTTGACAGTCGATGGCTCAGACGAGACCACACCTGGCTCCCAACCTTTGCAAACCCGCGGTGTAATTAGCTGCAGAGCACGTCAATAAGGTGCGGGTCCTACGCAAAGTCGACGTAAGTAGGAACTCGTAGCAGTACAAGGAGGCAGTACGCGAGCAAGGAGCCACCTATGTACCAGATCGATTGTCGTAAGCGGTTTGCCCAAGTTGCCGTTGTCGCATTGCTCACTTGCAGTGCTGTCGCTCGTGCAAATGACTGCGCGGGAGGGTCAGATGCGACCGGCAACGATTGCAGTGGCGCGCAGGCGGTGCCTGGACTCAGTGAAGCGGAGTCGCACCTGCTGTATTTAAAAGGGGCAACGGCGATGGCCTCGCTTAGACTTGAGCGAGCGAAGCAACGGCTGATTGACGCCGCCGCTGCACTAAAGGCGGCAGACGCAGCAGTCAAGTTGGAAGAGGCTGAACTCAAGACCGCGCGCATGGCCCTACAGGCCAATGAGAAAAAACAGCAAAGCCTTCTCGTTGTTAAAGCGCAATAGTCCTCCGTAGCCCGGCCTCACGCCGGGTTCGTTTCCTTGCAGTGACCGGGACACGTTCGAGGGCATTACGATTCGCATCGTGGTACGCGGATCGCATAGCGCGACGCTGTCGGCGGTGGGACGTACCTGGCTTCCGACCGGACTGACGCGCAGTGATCGCTCCCTGGATCCCATGACGACCTCGCACGCGGTCGGATGCCCAAGCGCGATCCCCTTTCGCTGGCAGTCCGTGCTCGGGAAATGCGGATGGCTGCAACGGGTCGTGTAGAGAAGTGCGCCACTATCGGCCATGACCAGCCGTTGCGCCTCGTCCTCCGAAGCGGACGCTCAACTGCAACCCCAACGCGCCCGTCGCGGCTCAGCTTAGAGGGGGAGCGCGAACCGGCAGCGAGAACGTAAAAGTGGTCCCCTTCCCTGGCGCGCTGTCCACCCGAACCGTGCTGCCGTGCAACTCGACAAAACGCTTTGCCAGCGCGAGCCCCAAGCCCGTCCCTTCATGCTTCCTTGCCGAATCGTTGCCCACCTGGCGAAACTCCTCGAACAGCAATGCCTGATCTTGCGGCGAGATGCCGATTCCGGTGTCCACGACGGAGATCTCGACACAATTGTTGCCGCGCTTCGCCGCCAGCGACACGCGCCCGCCATCCGGTGTGAATTTGACGGCGTTCGACAGAAGATTGAGCAGGATCTGACGGACCTTACGCTCGTCGGCGACGATCGAGCCGAGGTCCGCGTCAATGTCCAGCCCGAGGGTGATCCCGTGGCGCATCGCCCTTTCGCGCACGAGCGTTAGCACACCCTGCAGCGTGCTGGCGAGATCGAACAACGCAAGCTCGAGCGCCATCTTTCCCGCCTCGACCTTGGATAGATCGAGAATGTCGTTGATGAGCGAGAGCAGATGACCTCCCGACGTGAAGATGTCGTGAACGTACTCCGCCTGCTTGTCGTTGAGCTCGCCGAACATGCGCTCCTGAAGTACTTCGGAGAAGCCGAGGATCGCGTTGAGAGGCGTGCGCAATTCGTGCGACATGTTGGCGAGGAACTCCGACTTGTGCCGGTTGGCCGCCTCGAGCTGGTGATAGAGTCGCGCGAGCTCGGTATTCATGCGGTTGAGATTCGCGGCCAGCGCCCCGAACTCGTCGCGGTTCGGCACGCTCAGCTCTGCGGTGAAATCACCGGCCGCAATCTCGTTGAACCGCACGTCCATCCGCCGCACCGGCACAAGCAGCGACCAGGAAATGGCGTATCCCAGCGCCAACGCGAGCAGGATGCTGCCGATGGCGATCGCGATGACAAGCCGTCGTGATTCGACATATCCTTCCTGGCCTTCGTCGATCCGCGCCAGCATGTCGGCCTCGGCCTTGTTGACCAGCTCGTTGGTGAGGCGTTCGAGACGGTCGGCGAGCGGCCCCGCATGCCCGATCTGCACCTCACGGCCCTCGACTACCTTGCCCGCGCGGATCAACTGAATGGCCTCCGTCACCACGCCGATGAAAGCTTCGTAATCGACCTGGACGCGGCCGAGCAGCTCGACCTCATCCTGCGCAACGAACTGAAGCCGGTCGAGGTCGTAACCGAACTGGTTGAGCTGGCGGAGCGTCGCATCGAGCGTGCGTTCGTCAGGCAGGAGCAGCGCCGCCGCAACGCTATAGAGCTGCGCCGTCGTGTCGTGCTGGATCTGGCGATACGCGGCGATCTTGCGCTGTAGCTTGACGAAATCTTCCGCACGCTGGTTGACGCGACCGAGTTCGGCCAGCCCCACCACCCCCACGAGGACCAACAGTCCGGCGATGGCGAGAAACGCTGCCACCAGTTTGGCGTATATCGTGACCGGTGCGCGCGCCACGGCTTCCGGCAGCCACGGCAGCAACGGGCCATTCATTCGTGCAGCAGCTTCTGAAGGTCGCGATACATTTCATCCGGATCGAAGCGAACACCAAGATACTGGACGCGAAGCATCCCGCTTCGGTCGATGAGCGACGTCAAGAAGAGGTGGTCGACGCCGCCCCGTTCGCTCTTCCTCGCGTACACCCCGTAGCGCCGGATGACCTCCGCGATCTCGCTCGGCGTGCCTGTGAGGAAGCTCCAGCCCTCGCCATTCGCTCCCTGCGCTTTGGCGTAGGCGCGCAGGATGGCAGGCGTGTCAACCTCCGGGTCGACGGTGATCGAGACGAACTGGACCCGCGGCCCGAAGTCGCGGCCCAGACGGCGCCGGATCTCCACCATTTTTGCTGTGAGCAATGGACAGGTGTCGGAGCACGTCGCATAGATGAACGTCACGGCTAGCACCTTGCCTCGCAGGTCGGTGAGAACGACACGCTCGCCGGTCTCTGCCGTCAGCGCGAATTGCGGCGCCTTCCCGACCACCGGCAATCGTGCGTTCTCGATGGTGGCATGCGCCCACGCGACCGGAACACTCGCATGCATCATCGCGAGCATGAGCGCCGGTAGAAGCGACGGCAGGCCGACCACGTCAGGTCTTGAGTTCCCGCTTGAGCTGATCGAGCACGCGCCAGTCCGTTCCCTGACTGATGAGCTTCTGCGGTGGACTCTTGACCATGCCCGCTTCGCGCAGGCGCAGCGCGTAGAACCGGACCGTCTCCTCGGGGTTGTAGTCGCGCCAGTGGCCGTAAGGCAACTCGCGCAACGCTTGCCGCGCGTGCTCGGGATTCGGGGTGTAGCCTTGGGCAAGGTAGGCCCTTACGCCAAGCTCGGGGTCGCTCGCACAGAGCTCGCTGCCTTTCAGGATCGCGCGCAGTGCTCGTTTCGCGGCAATCGGATGCTTGCGCACCCACTCGCGGTTGGCGGCGACCATGCAACAAAAGTACTGCGACCATGGCCGATCGATCGCGCTGTTGAGGAGCATCCGACCGATCCTCTTCTCACGCAGCTCCTGTGGGTCGGGCGGAAAGCCTAGATACGCGTCGATCTTGCCCTCGGCGAGCAGCTGCTTACCCTCAGCCGCCGGCTGGTAGACCCAGTCGATATCCCGGTTCGGATCGAGACCGATCGAAGTTGCGATGCTGGCGAGAAAGACCTGCTGTGCGGATTCTTTCGCCAGCACCGAGACCGTCTTGCCCTTCAGGTCCTTGATGCTGCCCACGCGTGCCGACCCGAACAGCTCAAAGCAGCCGACATGCACGCCGCCGAGCAGCGAGATTCCGGCACCGCGGTCGAGCCCGATGACGAGCGGTGCCGCGAAGTTCATCCCGATATCGCTGCCGCCTTCGCTCATCATCTGCGCGCCCCGAACCCCGCCGGCCTCCATGCCGGAACCGACGTACGAGATATCGGTAAAGCCTTCCGCCCGCAGCAGATCCTCGGCCACGTACTGTGGCGCTACACAGATGCTTGGAACTTTGGCGAAACGTATGCGCGTCGTTTCAGGCGGCGGCTCGGCATGCGCCCACTTCGATCCGATGCCGGCAATCGCGGCAGCGCCGGCCACGCCAAATATGCGAAGGAATTCACGACGTCTCTCGCGCATCGTCCGGCCCTCCTTAGGCGTAGCCCGACTTCGTCGTTACTGCGCGATCCGGACAAGTAAGCGGATACGGGCGACTCTAGGCCTCCTCGAACCGTGTGTCTACATCCCACGCCAAGGCTGAAGCACACACCGATTCCCTGCGAACAGGCATAGTCAATGCACGAGGCCTGATGTCTTATCGGCCGAACATTGCGGATTCGTACCGACGAACGGCCGAGTATGTCGACAAGCTTCTGAAGCGCGCCAAAGCGGGCGCCTTCGAATTCAGCAGCCGACGAAGTTCCAGTTTGCCGTCAACTGAAGGCTGCAAAGGCACTCGGGCTGATGATTCTGCAGTCTATGCTGCGCGCAGACGAGGTGATTCAGTAGCCAACCCCGAAATAATTAGCTGTTGGATGTCCCCTTTCCCTACGGCGCTACGTCCGCTCAGGGTCGAACTGCGACCGTCGACGATCAACCGATCCCGTCCAGACTCGACGGTCGCTGATCGGGCCATAAGCGGTCTTGCCGGCGAGTAGCTGACAGCGGCCATTGCGTAACGATCTTGACCAACGTCCTGGAATCGGGGCCGCAAGCACGCCAGCTGGAACGTCAGTTCGCGCCGAGCGTAGACTTGTCACGTCCACCCGAGGCTCGGTGGCAATAGCGGCCAACAGGAGAAACCCATGGGCTCGCAATACTTCCATCGACTTGAAGATGCTCTGCTCGGGCTCGCCACCGACCCAGCAACCGCTGGAGATCCGATCAAACGAACGTTCTTGTTCGACGGCCAAGACCTCTCGTGCAACGTCAACATCCTCGAAGATAGTGTGGATGTCATTCACGTTCAACCAAATCACGACGAGATTGTATTGGTCTTGGAAGGCCAGTGTGGTTTTCGAGTCGGCGAGGAGACAAGGCGGGTCAAAGCAGGTGACCTCATGTTCATTCCTCGAGACACGATGCACGGCCCCGTCATTGACAGCGGGCGTGTTGCCCTGCTTTCCGTCTTCGCGCCGTTCTTCGACCGCACGAAGAAGAATATCCAGTGGTCGCGGGATGCGTTCGTCTAAGTGGTCCGGAGCCACGACCAATGGGGGCTATCCGTCCACCGCGCACAACTGAGCCGCCAATGACCCGCATACTCGACTCAGTGCTTACCCGTCCGCACTGCGGCTTTGCGGCGCAGGAAACCATGCCCACGGACGCCTGCCTGTTCTTCTATGAGTGCAGCAACTGCGCCACACTCCTTCGTCCGAATCGGGCGATTGCTGCGCGTTCTGTTCGTTCGGTTCGATCAAGTGCCCGCCAATTCAGGAGAAGCACACCTGCTGTGGCTGACCGTTCTGCTGTCGCTGGCGTTTGGAGGCGACCACGATCCTGCGGCCGCTTTTTGCGAGCAGGTATGGCCGGAGTGGATCGGCTCCCGGCGCTGCACTACACGAGCGTCACGGCGCCTGCGGCATCTTCACCGGACGTT
>Ga0070672_100000131_pt1 | contig 39338 bp, 33 predicted proteins | sample KBSM13metaG_FD_66151 | JGI IMG/M metagenome (GOLD analysis project Ga0070672, IMG submission 66151) | Miscanthus rhizosphere microbial communities from Kellogg Biological Station, Michigan, USA - KBS M1-3 metaG | ecosystem: Host-associated > Plants > Roots > Rhizosphere > Soil ... | reverse complement strand
CAAAGTGTCGAAAAACCCCGGGCTGACGGCGTTGAACAAGAACACGATGCCTCCCGGGAAGCCGGCGAGCACCCACAACTGGGCGCGCGACTCGGACGTCTTCGACTGCACCACCCCCTCGAGACGGTTCATCTCACGCAAGGTGGCGGCGCTGGTCTCCAGGATTTTCGGCAGATCGCCGCCCACCTTTTGCCCCACGAGCAACGCACCAACGCCGCTGTCGAAGGCCGGACTTTGGGCGCGCACCGAGGCACTGAGCAACGCTTGATCCAGCGAGCTTCCGACACGCAGCTCATTCAGCACGATCGCGATTTCCTCGCGAATCGGGCTTTGCAACACGGGCATCAATCCAGCCAGGGCCGCCGCGATGTTGGGCACGGCCTTGAGCGAGTTCGAAAGCGCGAGCAGAAAGCCGTCGGTTTGCAGCGTAAACTTGCGCGACCGTTGGCGCCGCTGGCGACTCAGATAGCCCGCCGGACCGAGCACGCCGAGCGCGGGGACGAGCAGCGTTGCCGTCACCCCCGTGCCGGCGTAAAGCGCGAGCCCGCACAGCACGGTCAGGACCTGACCCCAGACGATCGCCGCCGGTTTGGCCTCCAGAAAGCAGAGCCGGAGCATGCGCTCGAGGTAGGCCACGTAGGCGTCGTACTGTTTTTGCCCCGGCAGCACCTTCAGGCTGGCAGTGCCGTAGCCGACGAGAAAGACACCGCCGCACACCAGCTCGGCGGAGATCAGCTTGGCGAATAGAAACGCGCGCTCTTCGCTCATAGGTACTCCTCACCGGGCTTGACCAGTCCCAGCACCACGAAATCATGCAAGAACGAGGGCAGAAAACCGGTGGCGCGGAATTCCCCGAGCACCTCGCCTTTGGCTCCGGTGCCGGTGCGCACGAACTGAAAGATGGGCACGATGCGCACTTCGCCTTCGTCCCCGATGCCCGTGACCTCGCAGATCTGCGTGACCTTTCGGCTTCCGTCCGAGAGCCGTGTCTGCTGCACGAGCAGCTGAACGGCGCCGGCAATTTGCTCACGAATGGCGCGCGCGGGCAGATCGAGACCTGCCATGAGGCACAGCGTTTCCAGACGCGCGACCGCTTCGCGCGGCGAGTTCGCGTGAGTGGTGGTGAGCGAGCCCTCGTGCCCGGTGTTCATCGCTTGCAGCATGTCGAGCGCCTCTCCGCCGCGACACTCGCCGACCACGATGCGGTCGGGGCGCATGCGGAGGGCATTTTTGACCAGGTCGCGAATCGTGTACTCGCCGCGGCCCTCCATGTTGGCCGGGCGCGTCTCCAGTGAGACGACGTGCGGTTGCTTCAATTTGAGCTCGGCCGCATCTTCGATGGTCACGATGCGTTCGTCCTTGGGAATACGCTCGGAAAGGACGTTCAAGAGCGTCGTTTTTCCGCTGCCCGTACCGCCCGCGATGACGATGTTCTTCTTGGCGATCACCGAGCGGTTCAGGAACGAGCCCATGGCTGGGGTGAGCGCGGCAAAGTCGACCAGCTTTTCGAGGGTCAGGGGCGATTTCGAAAACTTGCGGATGGTGATGCACGTGCCGCGGATGGCCAGCGGCCGGATCACCGCGTTCACGCGCGAGCCGTCGCGCAGCCGCGCATCGACCAGCGGGCTCGACTCGTCGATGCGCCGACCGAGTGGCGTGATGATCCGTTCGACCACCGCGCGCACGCGCTCGTCGTCCGTGAAGCGGGCATCGGAGAGCACCAGCCGCCCGCTCCGTTCGACGAAAATGGTATCCGGATCGACGACCATGATCTCGCTGATCGTGGGATCCGACAAGAAGCGCTCGAGCGGCCCCAAGCCGAGGGCCTCGTCGGCCAACTCACCGATCAGGGCGTTGCGGTCGACCTCGGGCGGAATGCGCGCGTCGAGGGAGCGAATCACCTTGCGCAAAGCCGTCAGCACTTTCGGGCGCAGCGAGGGATCGTCCATTTTGGACGCGTCGAGAGCGATCAGATCCAAGTTCGCGAGCAGCTGGCGATGGACCTCGCGCCGCAGCTCGACGTCCGCGTGCGGCGCCCGCTCGGGGGCAAGCGCAGCCAGCGCCGGCTCCGGTGGCGCTGGCTCGCCCTGCGCGAGCGCGGCGATGATTACGGTATACTCCCCCATCTGCAGCGGCGCCCCGAATGGAACCTCCAGCGCCGAGCGCCTGAGCACGCGGCCCTCCGCCCAGGTTCCGTTCGTGGAGCGATCCTCGACGCTCAAGCGTCCCTGCTCCACACGCACCAGCGCGTGGTTTCGCGACACGCTGCCGCCCTCGAGGCATACGGATGAATCCGGATCGCGTCCGAAGCTGATGACCTCACTCGCAGCCAGAACCAAGCGGCGGCTCTCGGCTCGCTCACTGCGGACGACGATCTCTAGCTGCATGCTGGCTCCTGTGGCTACCCAATTGGCCTCAACGGGCCTTTGGCGGACGGTGTTCGAAGGCGCGCGCGCTCTCCAGGTCACCAGAGAAATCGTCGAAGGTTTTCAGGGCCGTGTCGATCAAATCGAGCGATCCCGTGGGCACGGACTCGAGCACGCTCGGAACGATGTAAATTGCGCCCTCCACCTCTGAGCGGTTGTCTTGATGGCTGCCGAACAGCACCCCGAACAACGGAATGCTACTGAGCAGCGGCAGACCATTGACGTCGTGAGTTTGCGAGTTCGTGTGCACCCCCGAGAGCACGAGCGACTGCCCAAGCTTCACGTTGACCATCGTCTCGAGCGTGGTCTCCGTCCTGCCCGGGACGTTCGTACCCGGACCGGCCGCGGTCAGGTCGCTCACCTCGGACGAAATCTTGAGCGAGACGTCTCGGCGCGCGGGGTCGAAGCGCGGAACCACGTCGATTTCCACGCCGAACGGCACCGTTTGCAATCCCACGGTCAGCCCCGTGTTGACCGAAAAGTTCTGCACGCCGCCGCTGCGAAACTTGGCGGCTTCACCGCTGTTGGTCACGACGGTGGCATGCTTCAGCACCTTGCCCCAACCCTTCGACGCCGCCAGATCCAGGCGCGGTAGCGGTTGCTTGATCAGCGTGACCGCACCCTGGGTAAACTGGCCCGCGATCAGATCGAAATTGGCGTTCAGCGTCGGGGCACCGATCGAAGCCGGCCAACCAAGCCCGACCGCATAGCCCGCCGAGGTCGCCATTTGCACGAAGTAGAAGTCGATGCGCACGAGGAAGCGCCGAGCTTCGCCGGGCCCATCGGCTTCCAGCTTGGTCGGCGCACCGACGTAAACCATCGAGTCGACCTGGCCCGGGTACAGGCTCGCCACGTGATCGACGCGCGCCTTTTCCGCCTCGTCTTGCACGGTGCCCTCGATCACGTGGCGCGAGCCGATGCGGCGGATGCGCAGGGTGGTGAACCCTTCGAGCCACTGCTCGAGCTCGCGCTCCACGGCAACGGGAGAGCGGGCGAACACGTTGACCGTGTACGTCGGTTGCTGTCCGTTCTCACGAATCAGCAAAATCGTGGTCGATCCGGGCCGTCGTCCGCTCAGCAGCAGCTTTTCGCCGTCGCTCGTCGGCCTCACGTCCACGATGCCGGGAACGCCTTCGGACCAGTTGCGGACTCCGCGCGCCGACAGCGTCGCGGTCTCGCCGACTGCGATGTTGATCTGATCGTTCGCCGGCGCGGGCGACGGGCTCGTCACCTGCGGCAGAACCGCCGCCGCCGCTTTCGCGCGCTGCGCAGCTGCGTTCGGCGCGAGTGCGCTCGCGAACGAGACGATAGCGATAAAGCCGAGGCTCCTCACGCTATTCGACTCTCGTGGGCAGGCGCGCCGCCGTCTCGTGGCGACGGACCGCGCGCACACGCTCGCTGGCCGACGGGTCGTCGAGGGCGGTGCTGTCGAGCGACGCGGGGTTATCGGCCACACGCTGGTCATTCGGATTCCGGAGCGCGACCGAGAGCGGGCCGCGTTGTGCCGCCAGTGACAACAGCTGAGCTTCTTGCAAATTGAGGCTCAGCGTCAGCGTGGGTGCCTGGGAGCCCTGCGTGCCCTTGGCCTTAGCGGACGAATTGCCGGTTTCATTGCCCGTAGCGAGCACGAGCACGCGCTGCAGAAGAATGTTGGACTCGTGGACATCGCGATTGGCAGTTTGTGCAAGCGACAGCAGATCGACGAAATCCCCCGGTCGGATCAGCGAAAATGTCGGATTCGACGCGAACGGCGCGGTCACGGCGCGGTACCCCGGCTGAACCAGCGCGCTGAGATCGCGGCGATCGTCGCGCATCGTGACCACGTCGGACCAGAGCAGCGTTTGCGAGACGCCCACGCTTTCCGCCGTTTTCAAGCCCATGACTTTCTCCCGCTCCGAGACCCGGATGCTGCGATCGTCGAGGTAGGCCTGAGGGATCGCCCGCGTCGTCAGCATGTCTTCGGCAAGCGCGGTCCCGCGCTCGATGCTGCGCACCGCAACCAAGACTTCGACGCGGTCGCCGCCCGAGGTTTGAATCTCGAGCCGTCGCACGTAAACCAGAAACAGCAGTGTGCCCAAAGCAGCGGAGGCGAGCCCAACGGGAACGGGTTTGAACTTCATGATCAACTCACACGTGGCGAGGCAGCACCCGACGGGAAGCTGGGCGACGTCACGAGCACTTCGCATAAGCAGTGACCGTGCCAGTCGCTCCTCGCCCGCGGCTGGCGGTCGGGCCGGGGCTAGCGGCTGCTGGCACAGGGCTTGTAACCAGACGCGGTTTCCGTCTCTGCCGCGCGCTCGGCGCACTTTGGAGTGAAACCGATGAAGCTCTGCCTCAAGCTCGCTCTGCTGGCGTTCGCCGCTATCTGCCCGCCGGGCTGCTCGAAAGTGCTCGGCGAACCGCCGACCTATTCGTTCCCATTTGCGATTCGCGTTACGTCGGACGACGGCACGCCCATCCAGGGAGCCGAGATTGGCACCTCCTCCAGTCAATCCGCGACTACGGACGACGCGGGACGCGCGCGTCTGGAGGTGAGCGGGCGCGAGGGGGATCGGCGGCCCTTCGTCGTGCGCTGCCCGGGCGAATTCCAATCGCCCGTGGAGCCGCTCGTGATCTCGCTCCATCGCAACGCCGAGGGCGCCCCGAACGCCGTTTACAGCGCCACTTGCGTCCCGTTCAAACGCAAGCTGGTCGTCGCGGTACGCCTGGAGGGCGGCGCGGGGCTCCCCATCTATTACCTGGACGAAGAGGTGGCACGCACGGACGAATCCGGCGCCGCGCACTTCATCGTCCAGGCAGTGCCAGGAGAGCCATTCCGGATCGCCGTCCACACGCGGGAGGTCGACGAGGATCTCCGCCCCGTCGACCCCACCGCGGAGCTCTCGGTGGGCGCTTCGGACGACATCGTGCTCTTCGAGCAAGCGTTGTCGCGCATCGTGCGCTCCGCGCCACGGTCGGTCAGGCCCCGCCGCACGCTGCCACGCAAGCTGTGAAAGCGCCGCGGGCGTGGCCCGATTCAGCTGATTTTGCGTCGAAAGCCGTGCGCTGCGCGGAGCGCCCTTACGGAGTCGAACCCACGCCTTGCACCTTGGTGGCCTGATCTTCGATCTTCTGCTTCACGTCGCCACCAAACGTAGTGAAGCCCACGATGGCGATCAACGCGACCAGACCGACGACGATGATGTACTCGACCATATTTGCCCCGCGCGTATCGCGAACCAGGGCCGAAGTGCGGAGCTTATTGACGAGGGCATTCATGGTTAAAAGTCCGTTTCTTGTCAGGCGACGGGCCGAGCCCGCGGATATCGCGGCGGACGCCGTCGTGTTTCGTTGCAGCTCCAAGCAGCGCGCGTGCCACTTGCGATTCTCCGCTTCGGCGCCCCGCCTAGGGCGGCAAGACGGCACGCGCGCGTCCGTATCGCACGCAGCCGCGTAGCCGAAACCGCCTTAGCGGTGAAGCGCAGCAGCGCGAGCCGGACGAAATTCCGAACGCTGCGGCATGTGACCTTGCGGGCACGCGCGTTGCAGTTGCAGCCGAGCACGTCGCCATGACCCCACGTGGACTCGCTTCCCGCCTCGCTCAGGATTCGCGGGGAGCCGCTTATGTGGAGTTCCTGATCGCGTTTCTGCCCATTTTCGTGCTCTTCATGTGCATTTGGCAATTCGGGCAAATCTTCACGGTGCGGGTGCTGTGCGCGCACGCAGCGAACGCAGGCGCCCGCGCCGCCGCCGTGGTCGTCGCGGAGCCCGAAGACAATGGCGTCGTCATTCACCAAGTCACAGCTGACAAGAAGCAACAAATCACGATCGCCGTGTACGCCGCGCTCGCCCCCGTGATCGTGAGCGACTGGATTTCGAGCGTCGACGTCGACTTTCCCGCCACGCCTGGCGGAGCAAGCGGCGGATCCGTCGATCTGACTCCCAAGGCCGCGAACTTCTCGCTCGCGCCACCGGCGATGCTGCACGCGCGCGTGTCCGTGCGCTTTCGCTGCCGGCTACCGTTCGCCGACCGATTGATGTGCGAGCACGCGAACGGTTCTGGCTGGACCTTCCCGATCACGGCGGAAGGCTCCTTCCCTTACCAGTCCGCCCGCTACGCCTACGACCCGCCCACGCCGCCAAAACCAACCGAATCCGACACTGCCACCCCCTAACCCCAGTGAGCGCCAGCATGCGCAAAGTCAGCAAGCGTAGCGAACTTTACCGAGACCAGAGCGGAGCGGTGATGGTCTTCGGGCTGCTCGCCTGTGTGCTGCTCGTGGGTGTGCTGTGGACGGTGATCGGCGTCGGAGAAATGACCAGCTTCCGCGAGCGGGCCCAAGACGCCGCCGACAGCGCGGCCTACAGCACGGCCGTGATGGTCTCGCGGGGCATGAACACGCTCGTCCTGTTCAACATCATCATGTCGCTCGTGCTCGCCGTGCGCGTGGCGCTCAAGGTGCTGCAATTCGCGCTGCTGATCGCGGGCGGCGTGTTACTGCTCGCCGGACTCTTCACCGCAGGGGCCACGGTTGGACCGGCGATGGCGCTGTTCGCGGCGGCCGGCACGGTCCAGCAGATGCTCGGCGCCGTCAACCCAGTGATCGTGACTGGGCTCGAAGGGCTGCAGATGGCGGCCGGCGGCGTGCAAGCCGCAATGCCCGCCTTCGCCCAGGGCGCAGGTACCTACGCCGGAAAGCAGTATGCCCCGCTGGTGAAGGACGTGTTCGTCGCCGCCCCCTATGCCGAAGAGCCCGAGCTGTTGGTCAACCCGCCGGCGCTACGGGAGGACCAGTTCGGCGGTGTTCCCTGTAAGCACGCGGGGGAAGCAGCCGTCGATGTCATGTTCTTCATCGTCGGCCGAATCATTCCGGCAAATTTCATTTCACCGATCAAAGGCGCACTAAAAGACGCGATTGGCGGGCTGGTCGGCAACCCGGTGACGGCTCTCTACTTCTGTGAGCTCGGAGTCAACATTCATCCGCCGGAAACGCCAGCGCTCGACGAAGCCGTCGAGCGCGTCAAAAAGGAGTGCCTGAAGAAAATGGGCCTACCCGAAGACCGCGACAAGTTCGACGACGAGCTGACGGTCGCGCAGCGCACGGAACTGCAAAGCTGTATCGAGGTCACCACGAACGCGGTCGACCATGCCAAAGACCTCGCGGCCGGGACAGCGAGTCAACTTTTGAACGGCAAAAAAGTCGGAATGCCGCCCACCCTCAACCTCGATCGCTGGTCGAATGGCGATCCAGGCTCGCAGATCGCGGCCGTGGTCACGCTGCAGACCGCAGGCGCGCTGCGCGCGAGCAAGGGCGTCTCGATCGCCGCTTGGGGAAACAGCCAGGTCTCTGCGACACCGCCGCCGCAGGCGGATAAGGCGTTTGCGCAGGCAGAGACCTACTACGACTGCGCCGGGCACTGGGAAGCGGACTGCCATGGCATGGACGAGGCGATGTGGAATTTCGCGTGGCGCGCGCGGCTCGTGTCGGTGGATCCCGAAGGGTCGTTCATCAAGGACGAGGTGACGAAGGCCAACGACGCGCTGAAAACCGCCCTCACCGCCAGTGGCTCGAGTGCCGCGTCCGTGCAAGCCCTGATCAACGCGCCTTCGTTGATGGTGCACTGAAGATGAACGCGCGAGTTAATCTTGACCAGCAGCGCACGCGCCGTGCCGCGCGCGGGGCAATCCTGGTCGAAGCGCTGATCGTGATCGCGGCGATGGTGCTGCTCTTGGTCGCGTTCTTATTCATGCACCAGACCTTCGCGCTCCAGCTCCGGGTGCAGAATGCCGCGCGCGCCGCGGCCTTCGCCTTTGCCCTCAACGGATGCGAGGGCGGGCTGCCGAGCGGCCTTTCTGCCGAAGACACCAAGCTGATCGCGACCCCAGCCACTGCAGACGGGAGCTCTCAGACCGTCGCTGATGCCCAAACCGGCAAGATCCGCGAAAAGGCCGCGGCCAATGCCTTCAACCGGGCCGCAGCCAAGAACACCGGGTTTGGCATGCCGGCAGCAGCATCGGTCTCTGCCCGCGGCACCGCTTCGGCGACCGACGGTCAGGAAACGATGAGCGGCACGATGTACTCACGCACCACGTTACTGTGCAACGAAAAGCCGCGCGAAGGCACGCTCGAGGACAGCGTCGGCTACATCGTCGACTTTTTGAGGTTCCCACCATGAATGAAGCCCGCAGTCTGCGTCCGAGTCCGAGAGCGCTCGCCACCCGCACGCTAGCCCGTTGCTTTTCTCGCTACGCGGGGCTCGTGCGTGTGGCGACGTACTCGCTGGTGATGCTCGCCGTACTGCTCGGCTATGGCATGCACTCGGCTCGCGGCGCCATCGGAGAGCGCTCGCTCGCGCTGGGGCGAAAGCTCGACGGCATGCGCGACTTGCTCGGAAACACCAAAGCGGTGACGCTGAACGGTCAACGCATGATGTTGTCGACCGCCGTCGTCCCGCTCTCCGTCCCGGCGGCGCTCGACCGCTTCGAAAGCTTGTGCCGCGGCGGGCCGAATGGCCTCGCTTTAGCCGTCGATCAGCTGCCGGAGGCGCGCGCGGCCGGGGCGCAGCTGCCACTCGCCCGGCGCCTCGGCATCCTCCGAAACGACACCGCTCGCGACGGCATCGTCGCCTGCGTCGTCCATCGTGGCGACCGCACGCTCGAGCTTTCCGAGCTGATCGACGGTCTGACGAAGACGCTCGACATCGGTCTCCTGGGTGACTTTTTCTTCGTCTATGCCCGCGATACGGGCAAAGCTGACCAGCCGCAATCTCATCTGGTGACCTCGTGGACTCACGGTTCGTTCCAACCGTCGCTCATGTTCCCGGTCAGCGGAGACGCGCCGGGCTCGGATTCGTTGCTCGCGGCACGCCCGACCGGCGCGCGGCGCGTCTTGAGCGGCGTCGCGGTGGATGCGCCCTACGCCTTGCGTGTGTACGAATCGAGCGAAGCCCCGGGCACGGCGTTGACCCAGTTCGACCAGAGCATGGCCCTGCGCGGCTGGCTGCGGATGCAGCAAGCGCGTCTGTCCGAGACGACCCATGTCTACACGCACACGTCGGGAATTACCGCACTCGCGACCGCCGCTGCCTCGAGAATCAAGGAAGGCACGGTGTTTTCATTGGTCGAGATGGGCGCGCCGAAGTCGGACCCAGTGCAGCGTTGACGATCGCCAGTCGCCGACGTGTTACGCTCTCGTGCGTGAGCTCGCTCGGCTACCACTCCGCGTTCCGAAGCGCCAAAGCAGCCGTGCTGGTTTGGCCCCTGATTTTTGCCGGCTGCTCGAACGCAGCAGACGGTCGCGTGGACGTGGTCGCAGGTACGGCGGGCAGCGGGCCCCGCGATACGTCGAGCGCAGGCGCAGCGGGCAGTGAGCGCGCAGGCGCTGGCAACGGAGGCGCGGCGGGCAGTGAGCACGGAGGCGCGCAGAACCTCGCTGGCTCCAATTCAGGCAGCGCAGGCAGCGCAGGCAGCGCAGGCAGCGCAGGCAAGAATAGCGCGGCGGGTGCGGCGGCCACGGGCACGTGGGAACAGATCCCAGCTGGCACGTCGTGGCAATGGCAGCTCACCGGCAAAGTCGATACGAGCGTCGCCGTGAAGGTGTACGACCTCGACTTGTACGACGTCGACGCAGCCACCGTCAGCGCGCTTCACGCGAAAGGCATCCAGGTGATCTGCTACGTCAGCGTCGGCAGCTATGAAGACTGGCGCCCCGATGCGGCGGACTTTCCCCCAGCCATACTCGGCAAAGACTATCCGGACTGGCCGGGCGAGCGCTTCCTCGACATCCGCGCGCTCGACAAGCTCGGTCCAATCATGGAGAAGCGCCTGGATTTGTGCGCGGCCAAGGGCTTCGATGGCGTCGAGCCCGACAATATGGACGTGTTCGAAGGCGGAAGTGCGGGCACCGGCTTCCCGCTCACGGAAAAAGACGGCCTTTCGTACGCCAAATGGCTCACCGAGCAAGCGCATGCGCGCGGTTTATCGATCGGTCAAAAGAACACCTCCGAGCTCGCGACGCAGCTCGCGAGCGTGATGGACTGGGCACTCACCGAAGACTGCTTCGACGGCAATTGGTGCAGTGACATGCAGCCGTACATCGCTCGAGGCAAAGCCGTGTTGATGTCGGAGTACACCGATACCGGCGTGAATTTCGGCAACGCCTGCAAATGGGCCAAGGCGCAGCAATTCAGCGCCATCCTGAAAGATCGAGATCTGAGCGCGCCCGTGCAATTTTGCCCGTGAGCTCGCAGCCTCCGCAGCGACGTCCGTGCCAGGCCGCGCTCGGCGATTTCCCGCCGTAACTCGCTCGGGGGCTCCACCACGCACTGCGCGTTGCGGCGCGCAAGTCGATGCGCTAGCCGGAACGCCAATGAAATCGATGGAGTTCCGCGAACGCTGGGTCCTCGTCACCGGTGCGTCCTCGGGCCTCGGCCGGGAAATGGCCAAAATTCTCGCCACCGAGCACGGCGCTCACCTGATCGTCGTCGCACGACGGCAAGACCGTTTAGACTCACTGAAGGCTGAAATCGCCGAGCGCTGCTCCGCGCAGGTGATCAGCGTGTGCGCAGACCTTTCGCGGCTCGAAGACACCGACCGCGTCCTGGCCGAGGCCGCGCGGCAGCCGCTGTACGGAGCCATCCTGAATGCGGGTGTGACGCACTTCGGAGCGCACGCCGACCTCGACTGGGACGCGTTCCAGCGAATGCTGGATACCAACGTCACCGCCGTAGTGCGCATGACCAACGCCCTCTTACCGCAGCTCGAAGCGGCGAATGGCGGCTTGATGTTGGTCTCGAGCATGGCAGGCGTCTTCCCCGTGCCCTTTCAAACGGCGTATTCGGCGACCAAAGCCTTTCTCGTCCACTTCGGCTGCGGCTTGTTCCACGAATACCGCGGGCGCAGCGTTTCGATCACCACCTTTACGCCCGGCGGCGTCGTCAGCGAAATGACGGCTGGCGAAAGCTTCACGCCGCTCCGCAGGTGGCTGATGCCTACGCGGCTTGCCGCGCGAGAAGGCATCACGGCTCTCCGGCTACGAAAGTATCTGTACATCCCGGGAGCGGCCAATCGCGTGACGAGCGCATTCATCCGCTTGCTCCCGCGTCGACTCACCGCTGGCATCGTCGGTGACCAGTATCGCAAGGCGCTGAGCAAGACCACGGGCTGAAGCCGGCGGCCCCGAGAGCCCGCTCCGCCGCGCGTAGTCGGCGCAGGAGGGCGCGTTTGGTGCCGAAAGGGCAACACGCTGGGTCCCGTTTCGTGTCTACCGCGCGATAAGTCCTTCGACCATACAGCGCTCATGACCCAACGCATCGCCTACACCCAGCAATCTCCCACCGTGTTCGAGAAGTTCCTCGAATTTAGCAACGCCGCCAACAAGAGCACAATCGATACGCCGATCCACGATCTGGTCAACATCCGCGCCTCCCAGCTCAACGGCTGCGCGTTCTGCCTGGACATGCACGTGAAGGAAGCCAAGCTCCACGGCGAGCGCGAGCTGCGCTTGCACCATTTGTCGATCTGGCGTGAATCGCCGCTTTATTCCGCACGCGAACGCGCAGCTCTGGCCTGGACGGAGGTACTGACTCGCTTGCCCGAGCACGGCGTGCCGAACGAGATCTACGAGCAGGTGCGCGCGCATTTCTCGGAAAAAGAGCTGACCGACCTCACCTTCCTGGTGATGGCCATCAATGCCTGGAATCGCGTCAATGTCGCTTTCCAAACCGTGCCCGGCTCCGCGGACAAGGCGTTCGGTCTGGACAAAGCCGACCTCAGCTAGCCGCGGCAATTTTCGCCCGAATGGAAAACCACGGGCGGCGGGATCGCCATTGCAGATACAATTTATCCGCGATACACTGGCAGCGAATCGTCGGTATCCCCTTGATCCCCGCCGCCCATCCGCCAAGCGCTCCACTCACGGAAAGCGCAGATCTCCTAGCCGCGAGCTTCGCGGCTAGCTATTCCGGCGTCGTCGCCTTCATCGCCGTGGTCAGTGAGGGCAGCTTCGCCAAAGCCGGCGACCGCCTGGGGGTGGGCCGCTCGGCGATCAGTCGCAGCGTGCAAAAGCTAGAGGAGCAGCTCGGCGCTCGCCTGTTCATTCGAACCACCCGCAGCACCTCGCTCACGCGCGAAGGTGAATTGTTCTACGAAAATTGCCTACCAGGCGTGGAACGCATCGTGCAAGCCGTCGATGGCCTGCGCGAGCTTCGCGAAGGACCGCCTCGGGGCCGCCTGCGCGTCAGCTCCCCGGTCAGCTTTGGTCGCGGGGTGGTCGCCCCACTCTTGACCGGCTTTCAAGCCCAGTATCCGGACATCGCAGTCGACCTGCTGCTCGACGACAGCTCGGCTGATTTCAGCTCCGATCACCTGGACGTCGCCTTTCGCGAGGGCCGGCTCGAGCAAGCTGCCGTGATCGCCAAGCAACTGCACTCGATGCCGCTTTCAGTGTGCGCCTCGCCTGAATACGCCAGCAAGCACGGGCTGCCGCGCAGTGTGGAAGAGCTCAACGACCATCTTTGCATCAGCTACCGCCAGCCCTCGAGACGAATTCGTGAATGGGAATTCAAAGTCCACGGCCAGCCGAAACGGTTCATGCCCAACGGCAAGAGCAGCTTCAACGATGAAGATCTCGTACTGCGTGCCGTGCTCGACGGGCAAGGCATCGCGCAGCTGGCCGGCTATCAGATTTGCGATCTGCTCCGCAACGGCCAATTGCTCCCCTGCCTGACACAATATGCGCCCGACGACCGCGGGCACTACCTGTGCTACCCGAGCCGCCAGCACCTCCCCGCGCGTGTACGCGTGTTCATCGACTACATGACCGTGCACACTCGCGCCCTGCTAGAATCATCGATAGCGTCCATCCATGAGCTCGGAGGCCACTCGCCATGAAACTCGGCGAGGGTGTCGAACAAGCAATCCACAGCGTCTTGCTCCTGGCCGGGTTGCCCGTAGACGGCGTCCTGCCCGCATCGGCCTTGGCGGAGTACTTCGGCGTATCGAGCAGCTACTTGCTCAAACACCTGCAAGCGCTGGCAGGCGCCGGCCTGCTACTGTCCGTCCCCGGTCCGAAAGGCGGCTACCGCCTCGCGCGCGAGCCCGCACACATCTCACTGCTCGAGATCGTGCTCGCCATCGAAGGCCCCGAGCCCGCCTTTCGCTGCTCCGAAATCCGTCAACGCGGCCCGTCCCCGATCGCCCAACACTTTCACAAAGCTCCCTGCGGCGTCACCGTCGCCATGCTGCGCGCCGAAAAAGCCTACCGCGCCGAGCTCGAAAAAATCTCCATCGCCGCCCTGAGCGTCGACCCTCGATCCGCCCTGGGCGCCGCGCTCAAGAGTCGCTCCTGCGAGTTTCTCGAAACACATCAGCGCCGGACGTTGCCGCGGGCGTGAGGCGGCGTCGTTTTTGCGTCCACCCGCGATTGAAGGCGGTGACTCACCCGTCACAGGCCGAGAGTATTTGTTGGTAAGCGGGCGCGCCGAGTCGAAGCACGTCGCGTAGCCCCGATCGAGGTCTAGTGGATTGGCACACACTGGGATCGGGCGACGTTCGCGGGCCTTGAAACCGACACGCAATGCCCCCGAGCCCGGCCCGAGACCCGCAAAGCCTACGCTCCTCTCATGACTGGACTCGGCGGACTCAACAAATCACCGAACGGCGTCGTGATTGGGCTGGTGCAGATGCAGTTGCCCAACGTGGTCACGCCTGCTGATCTCGAGGCCCAAGCGGCGCGCGTCGCGGCGCTCGTCGCCAAGGCCCGTCGCAGCTCGGCGGCCATGGATTTGATCGTGTTTCCCGAGTACTCACTGCACGGGCTGTCGATGGACACGAACCCCGCGATCATGTGCCGCTTGGACGGGCCGGAGGTGGCTTTGTTCCGCGCGACGTGTCGCGAGCAGCAGATTTGGGGCTGCTTTTCCTTGATGGAATCGAACCCGGCGGGCTACCCGTACAACAGCGGCATCATCATCGACGATCGGGGGGAGCTCAGGCTCTATTATCGCAAGCTGCATCCTTGGGTGCCGGTCGAGCCGTGGGAGCCGGGCAACTTAGGGATCCCGGTGTGTGAGGGCCCCAATGGCAGCAAGCTTGCGCTGATCATTTGTCATGACGGCATGTTCCCGGAGATGGCGCGCGAATGCGCATACAAGGGCGCGGAGATCATGATTCGCACCGCCGGCTACACCGCGCCGATTCGGCACGCGTGGCATGTCACCAATCAGTCGAACGCATTTTGCAATTTGATGTACACGGCTTCAGTCTGCATGTGCGGCAGTGACGGCACGTTCGACTCGATGGGTGAGGCGAGCATTTGCGGCTTCGATGGAGTGCCCATGGTCACAGGCGGCGGTCGCCCGGATGAGATTGTTGCCGCCGAAGTACGTCCCGATTTGGTGCGCGAGGCGCGGCGCGTGTGGGGCGTCGAAAACAACATCTATCAGTTCGGGCATCGCGGCTACGTCGCGGTGAAGGGCGGCGCGCGTGATTGCCCATACAGCTACATGACCGACTTGGCCGCTGGGCGGTACCGTTTGCCCTGGGAAGCCGACGTCACGCATACGGACGGCACAGCCTGCGGTTTTCCGGCGCCAGTGCGAGAATACGCGGGAGCGCAGGTCAGCGCGGGTGCAGCGCTCGGAGTCGCGCTCGACGCGCTTGCGCCGGAGCTGCCGGCGATCGAGCTCACGGAGCTTCCACCGCGTTCACCCGGCGGCCGCATTGAAGCGGCGAACTTCAGCTCGCCGTCGTCCGACTGAAGCTATTTGAGCCCGCCCTCACAGCGGTGGCCACTAGCAGCGGTTTCGCGAGTGCAGCTGCCTGGGGTCTCACCGTCCGCGCCTGCGCAGATGTTGCCAGCGCACTCCACGCTCTGGAGGCAGGGCTCGCCGTCCGCCTTGCGCGGGCCGCGGCATTGGCCGCCCAAGCAATAGCTATCGCTCGTGCACGCCGCCGAGCCTCCGTCGCTGCATTGGCCGGATTCGGTCTGCGCGGCGCACTTGCCAGCCGTGTTGCAGTATTCGCCGCTGGCGCAGCTATTGCCGAACGGCGTGCAGGGCTCGCCCACTTGGCCAAGCGGTTTGCACAGGTTGGTATCGAGCGCGCAATGCACACCGTCCGAACGATAGCAGTACTTGTCGCCGATCGGCTTCGACCCGATCGCGAAGCACGACTGCTGCTCACTATCGCACGAGCCCCTGCACGGATCCCCGGCGTTGCCGTGAGGGTAGTTGCTGCCGCCGTCATCGGTGCACGTAGGGCTGTCGACCTGGTTCGGATCGGTCTTGCAGTAGCCAGGAGGCGCGCAGTCCACGCTACGAGTGCAGTTGCTGCCCACGGGCAACGTGCCGACCGATATTCCTCGGCAGGCGGTCTCCACGGCTTCGTCGAGCTGTTGACAGCTCGCCAGCTCTTGCTGCAAGGCGCATAAGCAGCGCGCGGCTCCGGCCGGATCGTACGTGCGGAGCGACTCGCTATCGGGCAGAAGCTCGAGCGAAGCTTGCATCGCGATGCTCTTGCAGGACGCCTCGGTATAGGGGACGTTCGCGGCGCTGCAGCACGGCGCCACGCCATCGCACAGGACGGCCGCGAGCTGCTGCTGGAATTGAGCGCGCGGGACGGGCGCCACCGTACAGTCCGCGCCAATACCCCCGACTGCGCCGGCAGCGCCTGCTGTCGCGCCAACACCACCGGCCGCTGAGCTGCCAGCGCCCGCTGCACCGCCGCTACCGCCAACACCGACCGTGCTTCCCCCACAGCCGATGCTCAGACCGACCAGTCCGAGCGCGCACGCGGCGAGCCACGAGTTGCCAATGAGTTTCACTACTATCCCTCCACGAAAGCTAAGTTCGCTTACAGCATAGCGCGGCTCCGATCAGTGTCGATGTGCGCCGCCGATCGTCGCCAATGTCAGGCCCATTAGGTGCGCGAGTAGCGGCTCATGTGGGCGGCTGAACGAGTTTTACCAGCGCATCCGGCCCAACCCGTCAGCGAGGACGATGGGCGAGGCTCGAGCGCGAGCTCACTGGCAACCCGCGTTGAAGCGGTCTGCGCCGTCCCATTCGCAGTTGCCGGAGATGCAGTCGGCCAAGTTGTTGGCGAATGCGTTCGTGGCGTGGTCGTAGATTTTGAACCAGCCGCCGTCGTCCCAGACGACGGTCGGAATGCCTCGCGGTGTGGCGAAGCTTGCGTTCATTTTCTGGTACCACGAGCGAATGTTGTTGCACGAAAGTTGGTCGTAGCGGCTACCCCAACCGACGCCCCACTCACCGATGAACACGGGCATGCCGTGACCGACCGAATTCGCCCACTTGAGCATGGTGTCCATGGGCTCGGAGAGCTGCGCGTCGGTCCAGGCATCGTCGTACGTGCCCTGGTTGTCACCACAGAATGTCCAGGGATTGTAGTGGTGGAAGGTGGCCATCACGTATGGATCGTTGCCACCACCGACGCCGTTCAAGTCGGTCCAAACCGCGGGCACCTCACTGGCGGCGAACCACTGATTGCCGCCGATGACGATCAGGCGTGCGAGATCGACGGCGCGGATTTTGGCGTAGGCCTTGGCGGTCATGCTGCGCAGATCGGCGGCGGGCATGGCGGAGGTGTCGTCGCGATGCGGCTCGTTCAGGATCTCGAAGATCAGGCGATGGCTGCGCTGTCCGAAGATCTCGGCGAGATCCGCCCACAGCCGTTCGAGCACCGCGGTGCGGCTTTGCGTTTTCAGCGCCGCCTCGTGGTGTGCGTTCAAGACCACGTACATGCCTGGCTTGGCGAGCGCGTAGTCCACCACCTGCGAGATGACCGCGAGCCGCGGATGAGCGCGATTGACGTCACCGACGGCCGGGTCGTTGACGAGCGCGTCGCCGTTGGTTGCCTCGGTCCAGGTCACTGGGATCCGCACCGTGCGAAAACCCTTTTCGTAATAGGCGTCGATCTTCGCGCTTGCTGCGGCCAGGGTCGGTGGATGCTGCGTGCTTTCGAACATCTGACCGAGGTTTACGCCCTTGCCCATCGCTGCTGCAGCGGCCGTCGCGGAAATGGTGGTTTGCGGCGATTCGCCCGCCGCTCCGCCTGCCCCGCCGTTGCCCGAACCAGCGACGCTGGGCGCGGCGCCGCCTCGGCCCGCGTCCGACGCTGCTGCGCCGGACGAGCCGGCGGTCGCGTCCGGGTCTAGCAAATCGCGCGAAGTACTTCCGACATCACAAGCGGCGAGCACGGCAAGCAGCCCGAAACCGAGCGCGGCGCGCCAAGCGTAACTTTGCATTCGGCACACGTCTTAGCACGGCCGCGAAATACGCCCAAGGTCCTGCGCCTGCGTGCGGGTACGACGATGCAACCTGAGGTGCGATGCTGCACAGGCAGCGCGGCTCGTTCACTGCCTATTGCGACGGTGCTCGCACATGGTGCGCGCTACGCCTAGTGCGCTATTCACTCAGGTCCAAGAACCAGCGGAGGCCTTCGTTCACGTCCCGCAGCAACGACCCGGAGACAGTACCCGCCAGCTCGATGAGATCCTGTTTGTTTACGGTCGCAACCTGGGAGGCGTTGGCCACGGAATCTCGCGCGAGGCCCGTGGCGCGCTTGGGGAGCAGGGTGTTGCCGGGCGCTCGGGCTAGCCGCTTGTTGCTCGTCAACACGCACACCACCACGGTCGCCAAGTTGCTTCGGTTGACCTCGTCCCGCTGCAGCACCAGCGCCGGATGCCGGTAGGCCGGCTCCGAACCTCGCGGTTCGCCGAAGTCGACCCACCAGACCTGCCCCCGCTTGATCAACGGGGCTTCTGCCATGACTCCCGGACGATCCGCTTGCTTCGCGAGCGAAAGGCTTTGGCAGCCGGCTCGTCTCCTGGCTGCCCGGCAAGCGCCACAGCGCGGTTCCACGCGGCCGTGGCGTGGCTCGCGGGCTCGCGCTTGGCGATGAACTCACGCGCTGCCTCGGCAAACAGGGCGCTGCGCGAGATCTTCAACGCGCGCGCCTTGGCGTCCACGGCCTCGAACAGGTCGTCCGGCAGTGAAATCGCGGTCTTCATCGCTTGAGTATAACCGGTAATACCCTGAGCGTCGAGCTCGCTGGACACACAGACCACGCGCCCTTGGCCGTTCGCCGCGGGCTTAGGGGCAGTCCTCCGACCTAAAAGTGAAGTTGTCCAGGAAGACGTCGAGGTGCGAAGGCGCTTTGGGGGGGACGTATCGGAAGCGCAGCTCGAGTACCGACTGAGGATCAGGGACGTCCAGGAGGGAGAGGCATACCGTGTTGGTCATGGTGCTCATGGCTGGGAATGGGACCCACCTTTGAGAATCGGGGGCCGACTGATTGGCCGCCGTGATTATAGAAACTTCGACTGCACCGGTGGTCGTGTCTCCCCACGAATGGAACATGATCCCGCCGAAGAGCAAAGCATCAACACAAGGCTTGAACCGGAACGCGAACCCCTGCACGTCCGGTGGCGAGAGCATTCGGTCGACGTGATAGACCAAGCTCGTGTTGTCGTCGATGTTGCCGGCCACGATCTGACCGTCCGGGCTTCCCGCATCCGACACCATTTTGCCCAGCGCGCTCGAAGGCAGCCCGTCGTTGAAGTCGATGATCTCCTTGCTTGGCGGCGGCGTGCACGTGCTGCCGGTCGTACCGCTCGACACGCTTCCAGCGCTGCCGCCATCGTTCGTCCCTCCACTGGGCTCGCTGCCACCGCTCGTCCCTCCGCTGGGCTCGCCGCCGTCGCTCGGCGACGACACTCCGCCTTCCCCGGCGCCAACCATAGCGTCGGGTAGCAGCCCAGCGTCTCCGCCAGCACCCACGGCGACGTCGAGGGCTTGCATGTCTCCGCAAATGCGTTCGCAGGCGGCAATTCCGGCCACGAATAGACAGCAAACGACGATCCGCCTCACAGGTCGACTCCTACGCCGATGGCAAACCCGAGCCACGCCTGCCAGATCGAATCCAGCGGCACGGCCGGTCCATTGCAATCGATCGGACAGGCCGCGATCGGTGTTTTTTGAACCGAGAGCTCGATCTCGAAGAGCCCTTGAAAGCCTCGGGCGAGCGCGTATTCGGTTCGCGCGCTCAGCGCAGGCCCCCAAACGAAGGCGTTGGCACCGTCGTCCGTCACATCCGGCTGGTGAGACCAGCCGCCTCGCAGGCCGAGCGAGCCGACGAAGGTCCACAGCCCCAGGTTGCGACCGAGCTCCGCATCCAGCTTTGCGAAGGCACCCTGGAATGGCAGCCGCGCGCTGCCGGCATTCGCGGCCTCTGCTCGTTTCGTTGGCTCATCCGTCACGGGGCTGCGATAGCGGCCGAAGGTCGCCCCACCCTGGAGGCGGGAGCCGAATTGAAATGCGCCCGGAACGGGGAAGCGGTGTGACCACGCCAGCGCGAGTGAGCTGGCGCCGATCTCCATCGCGGCACCGCCGCCTCCGAACGAGAAGGAGCCCTGGACGAGCAGGGACGCCGTATTGCGCGGGCGCCCGATCAGCTTCGTGAACCCTTGCTCCAAGAACGCCAGCTCGGCGGCGGAATACCCGGTCAGGGCCTGATACGACTGGAGTTTTTCGCTGACCTCGGCCGGCGAGATTCGGGTCAGATTCGGGGCGGCACTGGGCGTTGCGTTGGGCGAGACCACGACCCGTTGTCCCGATTCGAGTCGTTGCGCAGCAATTGCCTCCTGCTCGGGTGTAACGCGCACGTGGCCTTGAAGCACGGTCACGGTGGTTCCCTGAGGGTCCGAACGGAACACGTAGCTCGTGCCCTCTGCGCCGGCCGTGACGTAGCGGTCCTGCAGCTTCACGCGGCCGAAGCTGAACAGCTCACCGAAGTAGGTCCAAATGCTGCCGATACGAACTCTCGTGTTCGGCATCAACAACACCAAACCCTCGGCAAATTGGATGACCACCGTGACGTTCGCGCCCGTCTCCACGAGGTCTCCGCGGCGCAGTAGCAAACAAGCCTCGGCTGGCACGGGCTGGCCGTCGCGAGTGACCTGCACGCCCCGACCCCACGCGAGCTTCGAGCTCTCGAGGCGATCGAGGCGCGCCAGCGCGTCTGCCGCTCCGGTGGGTTTTGGGCAAGTGCTCGGCGTAGCGCTCGCGGCTCCAGGCCGGAGGAGCGCGAGCGAAAGCCCGAGGACGAACACCCGAAACATCATTTCGTGACCGAACCTTTAGCGGCAATCAAACTGGACCACGGCGAAACGTAGCGACCGCACATCAAGTACATCAAAACGATCGCCAGCGTTTGGTACACGCCGTCGACCAGCAGGTCGAAATAGACGGCCGCGACCATTACCCCGAGTGCATTCGCCGTGAGCAAGACCAACAATCCGAGGCGGCGCAGCCGGCGATCGCGCCGATAGTAAAGCCGCACGAACGCGCCCACGGCCCCCAGGGCGCCCATCAGCGCCAGATGCCCCGCATTCGAGATGATGCGCAGTGCACGGCCCGCGAGCATCGTCTCGATGGCGTATGCGTGGAGCTCCGAGCCCCAGGCGTAGCCACCGTGCCAGCCGTATACCTGATAGCGATCAGTGTTCGGCAGGCGCGGAGCTACCAGCACGAGGCGTCCCCGAAACATCGAATCCAGCTCACTTGCGGCCTGCTGCGAGTCGGTCTCCGCACTGTCGGCGCGCTTGATGCGGGCGAGTAGCTCCGCGTATTCGATCACGTGCGGGCCGGACTGGTAGCGGGAGGCTCTGGGGAAATCGATGACCATGGAGGCCACGGTTTCCAAGCCTCCCGTCAGAAATGCACATGATGCGACCTGCCATGCTTTCACTCGATCAAGCTCGGAGATCGTGACATTGAGCGGGGTCAGCGACGCCTCTTTGGGCAGCTCGAGCCGGCTGCGATCGGCGGAAAGGATCGAGTGACCGGCATCCGCCCCGCTGAACGCTGCGAACGAAGCGAGTGACAGAGACGGAATTGGAGCCTCGAGACCCGCCCCTTGATTGGTGGCTACGAGCAGCGGAGCCGAGAGCGCGAATCGGCCCTGCAAGCCAATGCACAAGCTCGCGATCGTGCCGAATGCGGGAGGCCCGCGCTCCAACGCGCTCTTGATGCGAGGCTCGGTGTTACCGCGCCTTTCCTCGCCAATCACGACGGCCGTTCCCGCAGCGCGCGCCTCCTCAATCGCGCTCGCCAGTGCCAAGGTGCCTGCTGCTGCCGCGTCGGTCGCACCATCCGCGCCCGCCACTGTGCGCTGCTGCGGCGGAAAATAAACATCGAAGCCCACGACCTTGGCCCCGTGTCGAGCGGCCCCGCGCACGACCTCCGCGTGATGGGCACGATAGTTGGGACCAAAGCCGTCGAGTTGCCGCACGCTTTGCTCACCGATGGAAACGTAGGTAATCGGACTCTCGGGCAATGGCGCGAGCAATAAACTACGCGCCCAGACCGAAACGAAGCGCAGCTTGGTGTCGGTCGAGAACAGCACATCGACGAGCCCGGTCGCAAACAGCAAGAACACTGCCGTCAGCACGACCGTGGCCACGCCGCCCGCCCGCAGCAACAATGAAGTGCGGTCGCGCGGCGCCACTGAGCTCGGCATCGGCGAGCGAGGGGGCAGCGCGGGACCGTTCGTGAGTCGGCGCCGGCGTTCGGCGAGCTCGTCGAGCAAGCGCCCGACGGACTCGGGATTCAAGTTCTGCAGATCCAGAGCATGCTCGAGGGCGTGGGGATAAGGTGGCTCGACGTCTTCGATCCGTGCCGACAAAAGTAGGCCTTTTCGCCCGGCGGCACGGTGTGCCTCTTCGCGCACCATGTTGCTGTTCAAGGACGCCCGCGACCAGAGCACGATCACGGCGAGCCGAGCGCGGTCGATGGCCCGCTCGATCTGACGGTCCCAGGGGATGGGCGAATGAAACTGCTGGTCCCAGAAGACCACGTACCCTTCGAGCACGAGGATCTCGACCAGCTTCTGAGCTTGCAGCACGTCCTCGTGCGCGTAGCTCATGAAGACGTCGTGCCGAGGTCTACTTGAAGGGCTCGCGAGAGCCGTCTCCTCCACCATCAGGCGTCATGCTCGGACCGCCGACCGCAACGGTCAAGCCATGCTTCTGCGCAGCAGGCCTGTATCGGCTCGATCCGAATAATTGACTACGGCACCGTGGACCAACGCACGCCTTCAGGCAGCGCGCGCCGCTGCCCGGCGCGCGCTTCATGTCACTCGCTTACAGCGGCGCGGGGGACGACGCCGCGCTGGACAACGCGGTCGTACCGATGATCTCGGTCTTGTAGGTCTGGGCCGTGATGTAATCGCCCCGCTCCCACAACAGGAACGTGTGGCTTGCGTCCCACTTGGGAACGACCGGGCGCAGGTTGTCCTTCGTCGAGTTCTCGGTGATCGGGGCCCACTTGAAGGTGGCGCCTTTGTCACAGGTGACGCCCATGAAAATCTCGTGCTTCTTGCTCGGAACCTGGATGTCGGTTCGAGGGTCGAAGGTCGAAGATAGGAAGATGACGTTCGGGTTGTCGGGGTGGACAGCGCCGAGGCCGGTGTAGTCCTGCTCGTCCGCGTATAGCTTCGGCCCCGCCTTGACCAGGTAGGTGACGGTCCAGGCTTTCCCATCCCAGCGCGCATAGATCAAACGCTTGTCGGGATCGGGGCCCGTCTTGTCCGGCGTGCTGTCGGGATAATCTGCGCGCCCTTGGCCCATGACCACGATCGAGCCGTCGTCATAGCGCACGATGTCGTGGTTCCAGAAGCGATACAGCGGGATCATCCCGCCCGGGGTCTTGATTGACGCTCCGTGCGCGACGATCTGCGTGAACTTGTCGATGTTCTGCGCGGTGGTGTCACTCGCGGTCTCGTCGATCACCTTGTCCGTGCTGTCGTACAGCTTGCCGCCCTTGAAGTAGCCGTGAAAGAGGCTGGTCTTGTCGTCGCGTGGGTGGGCCTGCGTGGCGACGAAATCGATGCGGTCCGTGCCATTGCCCCAGTATTTGTAATAACCCGCGACATAGCCGACTGTCGGCGTGGCGGTAAGCCGACCGTACAGGTTCCAGGTGTTGCCGCCGTCACTCGACGAGAGCATGGCAGGGCTCGTGCTAATCGAGCGCACGGCACTGTAGATCTTCTGTTCGGCGGACAGGTACCAAGGATTGGCGTAGGTGATTTTGTGCGGCGAGTTGGGGTTCTGGCCGGCCTCCCACTCACAGCCGTCCTTCGTCCAGTCGTACGTCTTCGACGACCATTTCGTGCCGTCGAAGACGCCGTAGTAGCTGTTGCAATTGTCACGGTGGGTGGCCCACATCGCGGCGTACGTGCCATCCGGCAAGACCACGAAACCCGGCGCATTGTGGTCGTCGGGATTGAGCTTGCCCCCCAGGTCGTACTTGGTCTTGGTACCCGCTGCGATGTCGTAAATAACGGCCTCGGGCTGCCCATTGCGCGAGCTACCCGTGGCCACCGATCCGATGATCGCCTTCTTCGCCTTGGCGTCGATCACCACCCGCTCGTCTTGGTACCAGCACCATCCGCCGTCGTCATTGAATTGGACGATGTCCTTCGAGGCAATGGCCGCGGTGGGCAAGGCCGGACAGGCAACTTGTCCTCCCCCACCCGCATCCGAAATGGGCCCGGTGCCGGCAGTAGCCGGAGCGCCAGCAGCGCTCGTGCCGCCATTGCCCGCGCCGGCAGCGCTCGTGCCGGCGCTACCCGTCGTACCAGCGGCGCCCGTGCCAGCAGCGGCGCCCGCGCCAGCAGCGGCGCTCGTGCCGGCGACGCTCGTCGCGCCTGCCGTACTGGTCGCTCCGCTCGTGCCCGTGGTTCCTCCGGCGCCCGGCGTTCCGCCCTTGCCACCGGGCGCGCCTCCCGTCCCGCCGCTCCCGCCTGATGAACAAGCGGAAGAGGCGAGCAACATCACTAGAAGTGGAAAGCGGGGGCCAGCTCGGTTCATGACAACGCGGATCCTTTCAACATTCATCCCTTTCCACTGGATATCGCAGCAGGGGACAAGCCAGTTGATTGTAACTGCGTTTGTCGGCAGGAGGCACCAAACTCATGCTCGGCCGGCCGATGCTGCTCGAATTACGCGCGACCGTGATTTCGCGGCGACAGAAGAATCGACGACCTGGGCGGGAACCGTCAGGCGCCCGCCGACCCCTCTCCTCGGGCGGTTAGGTAGAGCGCGTGGCTTCCGGAAGCGTCGCTCGTTCTCCGCGCGCCAACTCCTCGATGAACTTGCTACTGAAGGCGGCCAGATCGTCCGGCTTGCGGCTCGTGATCCAATTGCCATCGACAACCACGGGCTCGTCCTTCACGTGAGCGCCAGCCTGCCGCAAGTCCTCCTGAACCGTCGACCACGCCGTGAGCGTGCGACCGCGCTGAAGCTCGGCACTGAGAAGGAGCTGGGGGCCGTGGCAAACTGCAGCCAAGGGGCGCCCGGTGGCGTCGAACTCTTTCACGAAATCGACGACGCGGGAGTCGACTCGCAAGTGATCGGGCGACTGACCGCCGGGGATGAGTAGGCCGGCGTACGATTCGGGATCGGCCTCATCGATCGAAAGGTCCGTGGTGGCGATCTCACGTTTCTTGTAGCCGGTGAGCTCCTGGCCCGCTTTGATGCCGATGATTTCGACGTCGTAGCCCGTATTTTGCAGGCGATCGTGGGGGATCCGGAACTCGGAATCCTCGAAACCGTCAGCCAGCAGACACGCGATCTTCTTTCGTTTCGCCGCTTCAGCCATTGGCCCATTCCTCCTTCGACCAAAAACAGCTGGGGGAAGCATGGGGCGTGCCATGGCTGTAGAATCACGGAAACGGCGCGCGCTCGCAGTCGAGCGGCTCGAGTGTGGCCGGCTGGCTCAATGCCGTGGCGTCTTCTGTCCATCGTGGGGCATCCCGGGCGCCACACCTCCGTAGGCGGCTGGCAAGAGGGCTTGCGCGCTCGCCGTCAGCACGCGCGTGCGGCGCCCCTGAGCCAACGTCGGCGCGTGACCGAGACAGACGAAGTGATGCTGAGCACGCGAGATGGCCACATTGAGCAAGTTGGGACGCGCGTTCAGAAAGCCGAGCGATGTCGGGTGCGTGACCACGCTGCTGAAGAGCACGATGCTCCGCTCGCCGCCCTGAAAACGATGCACCGTGCCGAGCGCCACGCCAGCCCGCTGGCGACCGCGAGCGCCCTCGCTCTCGGCCAGCTCGGCGCTGTATTCCAGCGGAATACCGCGTTCCGCAAACGTGCGCCCGAGCCGCTCGAGCTGTCCGCGATAGGGCGTGATGACCGCCAATTCACCGGCCGGCACACCGCGTTCGAGCAAGCTCAGCAAGAGTGCGACGGTCTCGCGCAGCTCGAGCTCATTGCACCAGCTGCCGGCCAGGGCTGCTTGTTCCCCGCGCAGATCGACCAGTGACACCGGATGCGCCAAATATTCCGCGTGCTGGCGGCGATCCGCGCGTTGTGTATGCACCGTCAGCCCATAGCCGCAGAGCTGGTCCGAGAGGGCAATGATCTCAGGCTGACACCGAAAATGATCGACCAACGCGAGTCGTGTGCTCACCGCGCGGTCAGCGAGGGATTGGATCGAAACTTGGGCGTCGGCGTGAACGCGATACGGCAGCAGCAGGGGCATGGGAATTTCGAGCCGGCAAGCGCGCAACAAGCGAGCTTCGTCATCGGCGCCGAGCTCGATCACCGGGGTGAGTTGGTGCACGTCGCCGATCACCAACCCGGACTCGGCCCGCATCAGCGCGGAGACCGCGTGGGCGGGATGGCACTGGCCGGCCTCGTCGATCACGAGCCGAGCGATGCTGCCCGCTTCGCTGGGGAAGCAGTTGCCGAGCGACAACAAGGTCGAGCCCCAAATGCCGAACAGGCGACACAATGCGCGGGCAGCCGCGGGCTCGTTGCGAAAAAAGGGTCGCAGCGAGCGCTCTTGCTCGACCGTGCGCAGCGCGCTGGCTACGGCCTTGACCAGCTCGCTGGCGCGCTCACTCGCCCATGCCTCGCGCACGGCCACTGCGGCCGCAAACAGCTCGTGCGAAAGCTGGTCGTGAGCTTCGGTCTGCGGCACGAGCTGCGCATCAGGCCCCAACGCAGCGAGCTCTGCGCGCAAGCCTTGCCGCCGTTCCGCCTCCCGAGCCGCGGCAGCTGCGCGTTCGAGGCCCGCGCGGAGCTCAGCCAGGCGCGACAAACATTGCTCGGTCGTCTCTTCCCAGCTCTCCAGGAGGCGCTCCGCCTCTACGTCCGCAGGCAACGCGCGCGGTGGCAGGGGCAGTTCGAGCTCGAGACCAGCGCTCGCCAAGGCTCGCGTGAGCGCGGGCAAATCGCGCGCGGCCGTGCGACGAAAGTGGCGTTCGAGCGCCTGGACCTGGCTCGCTCCCGGCTCGGCCTCACACAACTTGCTCAGCGCCCGAAGCCGTTTTTCCAACGCTGCAATTGCGAGTGTGAGTGCGCGCGCCTGTTCGGTGCTCACGCTCGCCAGGGCGGCTCGCGGAGCTTCTTCAGCGCTCGGCGCCAGGGATTGCTCGAGCGCTCGCTCGAGCTGTCGGCGTTTCGTTGCGCGTTCTTGCGCGGCACGCCGCGGCGCGAGCACGTTCTCGAGCGCGGCACGCTGAGCGTGAAACCGCGCGGTCGCCTGCGCGAGCAAGCGCGTGCGTTCCGCCGTCGGCTCCTTCTCGGCGCGCTGCAACCAGGCCAGGCTGCGGCGCAGGCCGCTAGCCAGCTGCTGCTCGCACATCTGACGACTGCCCGCGCGCAGTGCGAGCGGTAAGCCCTCGCCCAAAGACAGCGGTTCGATCACGTTGTCGACTGCGCGGTTGTTGCTGCTCGCGATCAAGAACAGCCCGCTATTTTTGCCGCTTTGCAGGGCTTCCACCTGGCGCAGCAACGCCTCGGCGCACAGGTGCAAGATCAAGCGCGTTTTCCCGGTGCCCGGCGGACCTTGCACGGCGCTCAGACTCGAACCCCAGAACTGCTCGGCCGCCGCCCGCTGGTTGGGCGTGAGCGCGGGGCCAGGAAATAGCGCGCGCTGCGGGGCCGCAGCGCTTGGCCTGACCCGGCCGGTCAAATAGGCGCCCAGCGCCGAATCGAGTCGAAAGCGCGCGCCGGCCTCGGCGTCCAGCAAAGCATTCAGATCGCGCTGCAGATGCCAGGTGCTCTTTGCCTGAGTACCATCGACAACGATGCCGACCGGATAAACCTGAGCGCGCGAAGCGCGTCGCTCGAGCAAACGCCGCACGGCAGCGCTGAGTCGCGCGAGCCAAACGGGCAGCTCGCAGCGCTCGGCCGCGGCCGTAGCCTTCAGCCGGCTTGCCTGTGCTGCCACCGTCTCCGGCTCAATCGCGGCGCTGCTCGCCGCGGCCTCCAGCATCACGGTCAGCAACGCCAACATCTGCTGCTCGGACACGGCGGGTAGCGTACGCAAGGCTTCGAACAGGGCGTCGATGCTCTCTGCCGGCACCGCCAACGGTTGACGCAAAAGGCGTGTGTCGATGAAAAAGGGCCAAGCCGCGTCCGCTTTCGCGACGCGCGTGAGGCGCGCCTCGTCCGGAGGCGGTGGGTAGCTAGCGCGCTGACGCTCACTACGGCTGGGTGGACGAAAATCCTTGCCCTCGCCGCAGCCGAAGCGCAGCCGGACACCGCAGCGGACGAGCCCGGCGAGCTCCCCCTTCGCGAGGTGCACGATCGGAAAGCACAGCAAGTGCGAAAGCTCGCCCTCGTCTTCGCTGCGCCGATAGCGCCCGTCCAGCCAGGTCTCAAAAAAGGCGCACAGTTCGCCGTCGAACGGCCGCTTCAGCTGAACCTGCTTCGAGAGCAACGCGGCGAACGACTCATCGAGCGGCAGCTTGAAGTAGTCCTGGCCGGGAGCGGGCTGCTCCAAGCGGGGGATCGGAGAGGCGCTCGTCGACCTTCGCGCTTGCGGTCGGATTTGCAAAGCCTCCTCCAGCCGCAGCGCCGCAAGCCAATAGCGCAGAACGTCCTCACCCTGCTCCCGGCTGAGGGCGTGAACTGGCTCCTGTGGCGGGCAGCGAGGGTCGAGCATGGCCTGACGGGGGGGCCTTAGCACAACCGATGCGACCGCTCGGGGCGGCGGCTCACCGCCAGCGACGCGAATAGCGAAGCCGCGAGCAGCCCGAGTAGGAAGGCCGGGCCAGCAGCGGGTCACCGCCGCACGAATTGCCCCCGTAAGGCGGCTCGCGGTGTGCTATTCGAGGCCCGCTTGACCCGAGATCTCCGGTAGAAAGATGACTCTCACGACATGCTAGCGAAACTCGTACCCGATGCCGAGGCCTTCGCTCGGGCAATCGCCGCGCACGACGCAGCCGTTTCGGCCCATGGCCTTGGCATATGGCTCGGCAATGAGCCGACCTTCACGCTCATGCAATCGACAGCGCCCGAATGGCTGACCGAAGCGGTTGGGGCGGAGAAGACCGAGCGAGCACGTCAGATCGTCCTCGAGCTGACGAAGCAGGCCCCGCATGCGGTGCTGCTGCGCTCGATCGGTCGCAAGTATGCGGGTGAGGCCGAAGCGCGCTTCAGTTTCGGCATCTTCGGTCGACGTGATGGTCGCAGAATTTACGACGGTCCCCCAGACCCGTGGCAAACGTCGGCCACGGGCAGCGCAGATCTGGCGCCTTTTCATGCGCAGTTGGCCTCGGAGCTGTCCCAGGCGGGGCTCGCCTGTCGAGCCTTCGCTGGAACGAGCGATTTACGCATCCTGTTCGCTCGAGAGCAGGCCACTCGCCTCCCCGACTCGCTCGAGGAGGAGCGACTGCTGCGCGCTTCCGTCCATCACGCGCCCCTAACCGAAACCAGCAGCTGCGACGACTTGGCGAAGGAGGGCCTTTTTCTCCTGCTGCTGCGCAAAAATGACGAAGGCGCGGCCGTGCTGGAGCTGCCCTCACTGCCGGATCTAGACCTGTTCTGTGCGTTGCTCGAGTGCGCCGCTCGCGCCGCGCGAGCAGCAATGCTCCCGGCGCTGGTGCTGTGCGGCTTCCCTCCTCCAGTGACGGCCGAGTGCACCTTCTTGACGGTCACTCCCGACCCCGCAGTGGTCGAAATCAACATGCCGCCATTCGCCAGCGTCGGCGAGTTCCTGGAACAGAACCGTCATGCCTATGCAGCAGCTGCTGCCGCCGGGCTAACCCCATACCGCCTGCGGCACAACGGCGTCGTGGCCGACTCCGGTGGCGCTGGGCAAATCACGTTTGGCGGCAGCTCGCCATCCGAAAGCCCCTTTCTACGAGTGCCGCAGCTGCTGCCGCGACTCTTGCGCTACGTGCTGCGCCACCCGTGCTTCTCGTACCTCTTTGCCCACGACTATGTGGGCGCTTCCGGTCAATCCGTTCGTCCCGACGAGCGTGGCGCGGACACCTTGGCGGAGCTGAGGCTGTCGCTCGCCTTGCTCGAGGCGCAGCCCCAGGTCGACGCGGCGACGCTGTGGCAAAGCCTGGCACCCTGCCTGACCGATCCGACGGGCAACGCCCACCGCGCCGAGCTGAACGTCGAAAAGCTGTGGAACCCCGCCGAGCCCGGCCGCGGACAGCTCGGCTTGGTCGAGATGCGCGCGCTACGCATGCAAGACACGCCGGAACGAGCGGCTGCGTTGGGAGCGCTGATGCGCGCGGTGATCGCGATGTTGATGGTGCGCGAGTACCACGACGAGCTGTCCGACCAGAGCGCGTTGCTCCACGATCGCTTTGCGCTGCCATATTTCTTGGAGGCCGATCTCGAGGAGGTCTTGCGCGATTTGACGGCAGCTGGCTTTGGCTTCGATGCGTCGCTCGAAGCTGAGCTGCGTCGTGACGGCTTTCGTCACTTCGCAACCATCGAGTACGCCGGTGTCGAGCTCACCCTGCGACGCGGGCTGGAGTTTTGGCCACTGGTCGGCGACGTCACGCTCCAGCAGGGCAGCAGTCGCTTGGTCGACGCCAGTACCGCACGACTCGAGCTCGTGCTGCGCGCCGCGGATGCCCAAGGCGAGGAACTATTGGCCGGCTGCGAGCTGCGCGCTCTCGACCACGTGCTACCGCTGCACACCGAAACCGACGCGCGCGGGGTAGCCCGCGTGTTCGCCGTGCGCTACCGAAGTTTCCGTCCGCGCCAGGGCCTTCATCCGCTGCTCGGAGAACAGTCGCCTTTGACGCTCAGCTTGAGTCACCCAAAGCTCGATCAGGCGTTGGAGCTGAACCTGTACGATTGGAAGCCGAGCGGCGGTGGCTACGACGCACTGCCAAGTGACATCGCCGAAGCCCGAAGCAGGCGCGTCGCGCGCTGCGTGACCCGGCGGCTGCCTCGAGTCGAGCTGGGAGCACCCAAAGCCATCGCGCCGCGCGCGCTGAGCGCGCACGCCCTCGACCTGCGCTATCCGTCGACAGGCTGAGCCGCCCTCGATTTGCCGCGTGCGAGCCGCTGCCCGCGCTCGCGCAGCAGGTTGGCGAGCGTGCGCAACGCGCCCACGTGCACGGCAAACAGATCCACGGACACACCAATTTCCCAAGCCAGGTTTCGAATGCGTTGCTCGTCCGAGGTCGTGCTCTCGTGCCTGTCGGCGCGGACGCGAGTCAGCACGCGGCGTTCGACCGCTGGCCACAGGGAGACCAGCTCAGCTTCGTCGATCGACGGGGCGCGCTCCGCCAGCTGCTCGAGGACTCGCGCCAGCTCGCTATATTCCGACTCGTGCACTCGTGATGCGTCTTTCACGGGACCTCCTTGGGCTCGCCCGCTTCCCTTGCATCACGCATGCCTGGCAGATTTGCGCTGAAATCTGGCGCCTTCCGCGGAGGCGAGACGCAAATGCGCGGCATCCAGCGCACGGTTTGCGCCCCTCGAGCTCAGGCTCGGCGCTCAACCGGTACTGTCGTACTGGGGCGTGGCCTGACAACGTGAGAGCAGGAAATCGAGGACATTGAGGCGGCCCGAGCTGCCGATCCGGCCGTAAGCCATCGCGAGTTGGTTGGCAATCGTGCGAGAGCTCGTGCCACGGAGCCGCGCGATCTCGCGGTGGCTCCTGCCGGCGAGTTGCAGGTTGAGCACCTCCTCCACCACCGGCGGCAACAAGTGAGCGAGCGACGGCAGGGGCGTCGTCAAGATCTCGCAGCCGCGACCCAGCAGCTGAGTCACGCTGCTGTACATCAGGGGCAGCCTCCCCTCCGTGCGCGCGCCGTGAATGAGCGCGACTAGCCCGAAAGGGATCTTGGACGGCGCGCACGGGACGCCCAGGGATGCCAACGCCTGCTTCAACGTGCAGGCGACGGTGGACTGGGCCAGCTGCAGATCAGCCGCCACCAGCTTGGGATAGCTGCCCGTCACCACACGTTCCAACATGTGCAAGCTTCGGAGTGGGACGGGAGCGTGCAGCACGTCACGGGTCGTGACCAGGTATGAGCACGACGAGGTAATGAACGCATCCAGGACGCTACTCCGACCTTCGGTCAAGTCGCGCCAAGCCCGCCGCGCGTCGGCAGAAACGGATTGGCGGCCGGCCACCTCCACGACATCCCCCCGAAATGAACGCTGATCGGCATCGCTTTCGAAATTGTGCATGGAATTCTCCTGTGCGGCGCGCCCGCGCCGGCGTGATGTCGCCCTGTGTGCGGAAGCGCCCGCACAACGACACCGACCATGCGCGGCATCGAAAACCGCCACAAGAGTACGAACGTACTAGTCGCGAGCGGGCAGCGTTCGGGCGCTCACGAAAGAACGGCGGATCGCCGACGGGCAAGCACGCGTGGAACGGCTCCGCGCGACTGGGGCCACTCGCGTCAGTCCCTTCTCAAAGTTGCTTCAAATAAGCCAGCAGGCTCAGTTTTTCCTCAGCGGACAGCTCGGTGCCATAGCTGTGCCCAGCGTTGCCATTGCCAGCTTTCGAGGTGTCGAGCTCGAATGACTGGGCGCTCGCTTGTCCGCGGTCGAGAACTTTGAACCCGACCCGCTCCACGTCGTAGCGGGAATAGTCGAGCGTAAACGTCTTTGGGCGACTTTCGGCGGGGCTGAGCAGATCAGCAAGCGTTGGGACGGAGTCGTTGTGCAGGTACGGCGCGGTAGCCCAGACGCCTTGCAAGGAGCGGACTCCGTATTGGTTCGTCGTGCGCCACTTCGGCCCCTTGTCGCGTTCGGCCTCGCTGGCCGTCGAACCTCGTTCGACCGCGGCTAGTTGCGTGCTGAGCAGATCGATCGGCTTCGCGCCCGCTTTCTCGTTGCGGAAGTTTTTCAACCTCTGCTCATCCGTGCCGATGGCCTCGGTCTGCGGGAGGTCAGGCATGCTGCCGTCTTTCGCGGGCTCATGGCAACGCGCGCACTTGCTGTCGTAGAGCTCGCGCCCTGAAGCCACGAGCTTTGCGTCACTCGCTGCGAACGGCCAACGCGGTGACTGGATCGTCGTGACGATCGACTCGAGCTCAATCAAAGCCCGAACGTCCAGTGTCGAGCCGAGGGCCTCTGGCAAGTCTTTGCCATGCTCTACCGTGACGGCGCCGACACCGATTGCTTGGCCCATGTTGCGCTGGAGCGTCGCGTTCGTGTTGTTGTCCCAGTGCAACCAGTTCAGTCGACTCACCCCCCAAAGCTGCGGGAACGCCACCGGAGAGGTCATCGGCAGCTCGGCTTTGGGGTTCATCAGATTGAGCGCCGTCATGAAGGCATCGACGCGCCCGGGGCCGGGAACCGTGGTGGGCTGCAAGGCGCCCACGGCTCGCACGGTCTCGAGCGAATTGATGCGCGCCTTGAGCAGTTCCTTCTGCTTGATGAACCGTCCGAGAACAGACTTGATGACGCTTTGCCGCTTGGGCTTCGGTAGCTCCTGAAGCTTCTTGGAAGAGCTCGCTGCGCTCGCCGTTGCCCGCTCCACGCCTCGCGCGACTGCCGAAGAGTTGGGCGCGCTGGCGGCCTCCTCCAGGTGGTCGTACAGGTCAGTGACTACGCCGGCGTCGGGCGCGCTCGGTTCGAGCGAAGCATCGAGCTCCTGCATCACTTCCTCCGCAGCAGGCTCGGGATTGGCTTCGCCCTTGGAGCCGAGCAGCATGCAGCCGACGACCTTGCTCAGGAGCTTGGGCTTGCTCGTCAAGTTGGACAGCCACGGGATCAGCCCGTCATAAAACGCCCGAATGTCGAAGTGGCTCGGTGCGCCGACAATCGGCCCCGGCGCGCCCGCAATCTGACCCACGTGACAGGCCGCGCAATTGAAGCCAACGAGCCTCAATCGGTCATTGGTCACGGTGACGCCAATGGGAAGCCCGAGTGGATTGGTCTCGCTCGTTGCGTCCGGAATCAGGTGATAGCCCTCGAAGTACGCCGAGACAGTCAGATGGTTTTCCTTCGCCAGCACCTTGAGCGCGCAGTACGGTACGAATTCGCTGCCCTCTGCCAGGTGAAACAGCCGCTTTTTCTGCGCTTCGCTCGGCCCCGCCAGAGTCGACACCTGGCGAGCGTGCTGCTCGGATTCCTTGGACTTCTTCGCCTGACAACCAAGCAAAAGGGCGCACAGACCGCAAGCGACGATGACGGTTCGGTCAAGCCGCGCCAGGATCCATGCTTCCGATTTCACCACGTCCGTCTCCCAGTTGAACGCCACCCGATGGGCACTCCCGCGCTGGTGAGAAATGTCTCACCGCCTAGCGATACACCGGTGTTTACGCTGATTCCGCATGCGCCAATTGTTTCACCATGGTTGCGATCGCGAGCAGCGCGCTGATGGTTCCCTGAGGCCGGGTGACGTGATACGTCCTGATAAAGTAGCGGGCTCGCTCTGAATTTCGAAGGGTCACCGGCCATGTCGACTTCCGAAGGTTACGAGTTGGTGGCTGAGTTCGCGTCCTTGGTCATGGATTTCCAGGAACCAGCGCTGGTGTGGCCCGCGATGCTGATGAAGCTGCAGGATGCGATCGACTTCGACGCGGGCTACATCGCCGCCAGCTGGGGCAACGCCACAGAAGGTCGCGGCGCCGTGGCCGATCACGACGAACCGTCGCTGAAGCGCAACCTGGGCCGGTACCTGGCCGAAATCACTCCGGAGGAGGTCGCGCTTTATACGGACCGCGCTCGCGTTCACCACGAGATCTGGTCCCCGGAACGCCAGCGAGAGCTGGCGGTGTTCCGCGAAGTGCTGCACCCGACAGGCATGCAACACATGCTCGTTCGCGTCAGCGTTCGCCACGGCAATGTTGCCGGCGTCAACCTCGAGCGACGCACGGTCACGCCATTTACCGAGCGCGAGCTCACGCTGGTCGACTTAGTGGCGCCCTTCCTGCACATCGTGGAGGTGCTCACGCTCCGCGGCCAAGACGACGCGGGGCTCGACGAGCTCGCGCAGCAGCACAGCCTCACCGAGCGCGAACGCGAGCTCGTTGGCCTGGCGGCACGCGGCCTGCAGAACAACGAAATCGCCCTTTTGGCGAAGATTTCCACGCATACCGTGCGAAATACGCTGGCCAAGGTGTTCGAAAAAGTGGGCGTCAGCAATCGCGCTGAGCTCACCTTCCTCGCGTCACGGCCCAGCCCAATCCCCGGCTCCAAAGCCTCCATCATCCCTCCGCGAAGCCGCCTGCCCGGTGATGGGTTGCAAACCTTCGTTTCGCACGTCGAGAGCGCGTCCGACAAGCCGGTGCCCGAACCGACCACAGCGCCACGCCACTCGCGCATCGTGTATACCCCGCCGCTGACCCCGGCGACCGCCTGAGGCTCACGCGACCCAGTAGACGTGCCTCTTCCTGCCATGTTCCGGACCTTGGAAAAAGGAATAACCCGCCCAATCTACTCCGAGATCCCCCGCGCCGAACGCAGCATCACGTGGTCATTTAATCGTCCCGGGAGCTCTGAGCTCTCACGGACGAGAAGCAGGCATCACGGCAGCTCGGTCACTGCCTGAGCGAGCATTCGCCTCGACGTGCTCAGCCAGCTTCACCTCGAGCAGCGAGCCGGGCGTCGCGGTGCCCCAGTCGAGCACCGTCCAGATGCGCTCAGCCTCGACCTCCACCATTTGGCGTGCTGCCGAGGGTGACCCCGGTAGCGACCCGACCTGCACGGCAAAGATCCGCGTTGCGCCGTTGATCTCCAGGGTCATGTCGAAGGTGCCCAGGCGCTCGCCGTGGTCCACCGAAACAATGACGTCGAACGGCTCCCCGCTGAGAATCACCTGATCGACTTCAACCTTGATGCCCATATCTCATGACTCCTCACCCGAGCAGTGCAGCCACAAAACCGCATGCAACGACCCACGAGCGGCGCCACGGCGACCATGCAACTCCAGCCCGACAGTTGACTCACCCCGTCTGGTAGCGGGCGACGGTGGCAGTCAACAATAGTCATTCCATTGTGGCATGATTCGGTTGCGCTCGACTGGATACGAGGTAAGTCGAACCATGACCTTGCGCGAGTACAAACGCCGCGCTGAGACGACCGTGGTCGCGCTGCGGCTAGACCTCGATACGGCGGGATTCGAATACAGAAAGTGGGGCGGCACGCAGCATTGCAAGGCGGGTGACTGGATCGTCCAGAACGGAGACGACACCTATACGGTCGACTCGGACGTGTTCGCTCGCACCTACCGCCCCGTTGCCAAGGGAGAATACGAGAAGTTCAGCACGGTGTGGGCGGAGCGCGCGGAGGCCGACGGCGTCGTGCCGACGAAAGAAGGGCAAACGAAGTACCAGGCCGGCGATTACCTCGTTTACAACGACCGGGAAGGCACAGACGGCTGGGCGATCACGCGCGAAACGTTCGAGAAAACCTACGAGGAAGCGTAACCCGACCCCTGCGACCAGCGGCTTCGACGCTCGTCGTACAACAAATACTCATTCCGGTCCGCCGCCAAACCCCTAAGATGACCGCCGCGAGGACGCGCGTGAGGTTCCTCGAACAGCGAGGTTCGGCATGGGGCTCATCGAGAACTATGTGGACACGGTGCGACGCGAAACCGGCATGTTCGGGGTGTATCCGCCCAATCAACGGATTCGACTCGGGGACTTCGGCTTCGTGAAGGATGGGCGCTTCGTGCGCCACGGGAACATACACAACCTCGACAGTTCCATTCCGGTGAGAGAAATCGTGAGCTCCGCGAAGATGAATCGCGAGTTCAAATCGCGGAAGACGCGCAAGACCGTGATCGGCGCGGGCGCATCCGGCAGCGCAGGCGCCGTCACGCTGCGAGCCCGCCTGCTGCTGGATTTCGCTTCGGAATCCTCGGTTTACTTCGCGGTTGCTGGTTGCACGCACAAGCAACTCGACAGCCTCGGCGCCATCAGCAACGAGATCGTCGCGCGCTCCAAGGCGTCCCAGTGGAACGACGACTACCGCGTCGTCACCGCCCTAGTCGAGTCAGAGAACACGACTGTCGTCCTTGCCCGCGAAGAGAGCTCGCAGGTCGTGCTCGAGGCGGACGCAGACGTTCCCTTGATCGACATGGCCGACGCCAAGCTGACGCTTCGGCTCACGTTCGACAGCGCGGCCTCGGAGAATTGGGTAACGGTGAAACCCGAAGCCAACCAGCAGCCGCTCACCCCCTTCTGCTGGTTCCACCATATCGATCGCAACCTGTTCGGCGCACGGGCGAGCTTCGATCCGATCGCCGAGTCTGCGAGCGCAGCAGCCGCACCGCGAGCCTTCGTCCCCATGGACTCCAACCCTCTTCGCGACTGGAACGTCCGATGAAAGCGACCAGCCCCAACCAGCGGGTGGTCCAAGCTTCGGAGCTGAAGCCCGCAGACATCTTGCTGTCCGCGGGTGAAGGCGTGATTTCGCGAGTGATCATGCGCTGCGACGGAGGCAGCTACTCCCACGCCGCCCTCTGGTCCGGCAAGGGAGTGATCGAAGCGACCAGTAACGGTGTCTGCGAAACCGAGCTCTACCAGGCGTTCGACGTCTACCGCGCCACGTCCTTGGACGCAGGCGTCGCCGCAAAGGTCGTCGAGGCCGCGCGCGCGAGCATTGGCCGGCGCTACGCGTACACGGAAATGTTGTTGCTCGGGCTGCTGTTCTCAGTCAGCCTTCGTCCATCGCGCCCGCTCTTCAGCGAAGCCGTCGCGCGGCTCGGGAGCAAGGCAGAATCGTTGAAGCGTTGGTTGGATAAGCTGCAAGGCAGCAAGGCTGAGCCGCGAGTCTGCTCCGAGCTGGTCGCCGCCAGCTACGCGACGGCCAACGCGCCGCTGTTGATCCTCGAGCGCGCGGAGCGACCGCAGCTCGCCCAAAGCCTCGGCAATTCCTCGTCACTCGAGGCTGCTACCGGCAGCGGCAAACAGCTTGAAGACCCAGCGCCGAGTGACGAGCTGCGCGAGCTATCCCGGGCCTGCCGCGAGCTCTTCGGTGTGACGCCTCCCAGCGCGATTGCCACGGGCTACGAGGGGGTGAGAACACTCTTGGGCGGCAACATTGGCCGCAATTCCCAGGGACAACCGCTCAGCCTCGTCACACCGGCTGACTTGCAATTCAGCAAAAGTCTCGTGCTCGTCGGTCGTGTCGAAGCGACCATTGCACCCGCGCTCGAAGGTCCGTCGTCCGATGCGATGCTGACCGAACCGAGGTCACGGGACGTCCCCGTGAGCATCGCCGCCTTCCTGGATCAGCTCACAGCCGCGATCGCTGCAGCAAACTACGACATCGCGGGAAAGCTCGCGGACGGGGCTGTCGCCGCCATCGCGCAAGGCGCGCCCATCACCGTGCTCGAAGCGCGCCGTGGCCTGAAGCTGCTTCGCCGAAAGAAAATGTTCGCACCCATGCGACGCTTCGCGGAAGCGTTTCTCACGACTGGCCAAGACGATGCTCAAATCAGGCGCCAGCTCGCACAAGCGCTGATCGAACAGGGTGAGCTCGAAGCGGCGCACGAGCATCTCGATTGCGCGAAGAATCCCGATACGGAGGAGCGCTACGAAATCGTAGGCGTTCGGGGAAGGGCTCTGAAGCAAGCCTATTTCGACCGCCAGGCGAAAGGCCCCGAGGCGAACGCCCTACTGCAAAGGGCCGTGCAGACCTACTTGGAGGGCTACCACGCAGATCGCGAGAGGAACACCTGGCACGGCATCAACGCCGCGTCGCTGCTGCGTCGCGCAGAACAAGACGGTATCCCCATCGAGGCCAGCGAGAGCGCGAGTCAGATCGCCGGGGAGTTGCTGGACCATATTCGCAGCGACGGAGGTCCGGACGCCTGGCTTCTTGCAACCGCCGCAGAAGCAGACCTCGTCCTCGGGCGACCGGAAGAGGCTCTGGCGTGGGCACGGCGCTACGTCCAACATGAGGGCTCGGATACATTCGAGCTGAGCTCGACGATCCGTCAGCTCAAGCAGGTGCTCGGCGTCACTGAGGACGGGTACGGCAAGGAACTGCTCGAGCTACTGAACGGCGAGAACCTGAAGCGAAGCGGTGGCAGCGCAATTCCGCGTGCTTTTCGAGAGATCCACGACCAGAGCGCGACGATACCCGTCGTGCTGGGAGTGAACGACGCGAATTGGGCTCCGCCCGCCGGCGCCAACCTGGAAATCACCGCTCGAATCGGCACTATCATCACCGCCCGCGCCACCAAGGCCGGCATCCAGGCCATGCTGGCGGATCCAGCGGTGGTCGCCCTCGAAGACAGCGGGCCACCGATCGTCGCAGAGAGCGTGTCGATCGCCCTCGACACCATCGCGGCCGCCCCTGCGCGGACGCCGATGCTCGACGAGGCGAGCGCCGGACGGGAGGACGTCGGACACGCTTCGCAACACGATGCCATCGTGGCAATCGTCGACTCGGGCGTGGACGTGTGCCACCTGGCTTTCCGCAACGCCGATGGGACAACGCGCATTCTGGCCTATTGGGACCAGGCTGATCCCACGGGTCCCCCGCCCTGGAAAGGAGCGGGAGGCACGGTTCACTGGCAAGCCGACATCGCAGACTATCTGATCGGTAAGCGGGCGGTCCCCGCGCCCCTGAAACGGAACGAGGAGTGTCACGGTACGCACGTCGCGAGCATCGCGGCAGGCAGCCCTTTCGGCACGTTTCCAGGCGGGATCGCGCCCAACGCACCGCTCGTGGT
>Ga0070672_100000130_pt1 | contig 39458 bp, 39 predicted proteins | sample KBSM13metaG_FD_66151 | JGI IMG/M metagenome (GOLD analysis project Ga0070672, IMG submission 66151) | Miscanthus rhizosphere microbial communities from Kellogg Biological Station, Michigan, USA - KBS M1-3 metaG | ecosystem: Host-associated > Plants > Roots > Rhizosphere > Soil ... | reverse complement strand
GGATTGGATCATCGAGCAGATCGGCCAGGGCTATTGGTCCATACCACTGGACGGTGACGAATGGATGCCGGGACTTCCGGCAGAGTTGAAGCCTCGGGATGTGGACTGGATGTTTTGAGTTGGCGCTGTTTCCACGTGGGTAGGACAGAAGGCAAGTCAGTGTTCCCTTCGCTACAGCCGGCGAACAACTGAAGGAATAATGGTGAATACGGCCCGACACGAAGACTAGCTAGGGTCGGCGAACTCTTCCCACTTACGATGATTGATTTCCATCTGTTTAATAGCTGAAACACCAATCCTGTCACGCCCACACTGATGTTCTCACGTACCAGCGCGCCCCGCTGGTTACCGTCTTTAGGTAGATACACTATGCGTATTCAAATGATGACGACTAGCTTGCTAGTCGACGGCTTCCCGCCCTCGTATGAGGCTGAAGACCTCGCACGGCTTTTTACAGCATACAGCACTGTTAGAAGTGTGTTGATTGTTCGGAGCCCGACAGGGGCTTCATTGGGATTTGGTTACGTCACGTTGGGAAGTGAAGCTGAGGTGAACGCAGCAATCGCCGCCCTCAATGGAAAGCGATTTCATGGACGTCCCTTATTCCTCATCCGTGCCGGACCGCCTGTCAGTTCCACCGCTTCAAGGCATTGATTGTAAAGTTCGGCGGCTGATCGCTCAGCGTGATCTGCCCTGGGCGCACCTTCATCCCTTGTCCTGCTCGCTTTACGCCAATGACATGGGGGACACCAGTCGAAAAGCCGCCAACGTCATGCAAGGCCATGGGCACCGAATTCAGTTCATGCTTGTCGATGTCGTGTTAGCGTCGCCAGCGTTTCGGGCGGCTCAATATCGTACGGAGGAAGAGGGAGATGGAGCCCAACTGCTTGCCGTGTGACGCACTTCTGTAGGCAGGCAGTCGCCGTCCAAATGTCCGCGTACTCACGACGAGAGCTTACTGCGGGTAATGGGGACTCCTCATCTCTCGAATGGGTAGATCTTTGTATAGTCGTCTTCAAAACCACATTGGTTACAACGGGCTTGCATGGGCTTCATTTTCGGAGAGTAAATGAGAGGGTTGGCGGGCACGACCATCTTCATTTCGCCCTGCCCACATTTCGGACACTGCTTATTCTGTGGGGTGTGTTCCATTGTATCTGCCCAAGGGCAAGGTCAATGGTCTAGAGACTTTATCAGGAAGGGCTTTCGGCCAGCAAGTCGCCTAATGATTGTGCTGGTCTCGCCCACCTTCTCAACCCCAACTGCTGCATGTATGGCGCGAGCTGTTGACGTTCCAAGACAGCCGGATGAATCTTTCGCTTGCGCGTGATGTCCTCTGCCGTCATCTGATTAGGGCTTTGAAACGGACAGAGGTAGCTGCGCGTGAGTAAGCGACTCAAGGAGTGCTTGGCGATCAGCGGCTAGGCGATGCTGCTTGGGCGCTTTATTAACGAAACGTTCGGCAGTGGCGACCAGTTCACGTAAGACATGATCCCGATCAAGAGGCCGGTCAATCGCTTTTAGTTTTGCCTTTGCCATAGGGGTAGGAGAATGGCCAGGCATTGCAGATTCATAGGCCAGGGGAGTACGTAGAGTCCGTCTTAGAAGGTATTGCAGCAGGGAAGGGCTAAGGAACGGGGATGACGATAACAGTATTAGGCTGTCGCCAACCGTCAAACCCCTTTCCACGCATCACCCCCACAGGAGCAATGCGGCCTCACGGACAATCCTACCATAATCAAAATGGCGGGTGCTTGACTATCGGCAGCGTCGCCAAATTTGCCGCCCCTCGCTCGCAATGCGGGCCAACCATGCACCATCTTTGAAGAGGGTCCCCCGGACATTTTTTGGCTGCTTGGCCATCGCTATTTCCCCTTGCTGGCTGCCCGTGATTGGCACTGACGGGAGCAGTACTGCGCATGGCTTCTCTGTTGAATGAAGATCCTTGAGCAAAGCGGGCATCGGCGAACCAGCGTTCGATTCTGTTCCAGCCATCGTTCGAGGAGCCAGCCAAAGTGGCCGATTAAGCCATCAAGCCCGCGCGTAATGCTTTTATGGAATGCGATCGGTCCTGTCCCTTTGGCCTCTAGGACTACGTATCCCTCGGGCTGCGAGAAGACGGTCCTGCCCTCGTCGGCCAACTCTCTGAGCCTACGGAGCACCTCCTGCTGAAAGTCCGGCAGCTCACCACCACGAGCGATGGGCTTCGGATTTTCTTCATGGTTGATCAGGGCACAGAGGCGGGTAATTTCCTCCTGAATCGATAGCCAGTCACCCTCGCTCAGCCGATTCAGATCCTTCTGGGAGGTCTCACAAAACCAAGTGAGTATTTCCCGTGACCACCGGCTAGTCGCATGGTTCCACGCCTTCAACCCGATCCTTGCCAGCACCGGATCATCGCTCACGTCGACAATCCGTGCCGGCTTCGCGGCCTCCGGCGGATCGACCTTTCTCACCCGGTGATCTTTTCCGGCGTTGAACGCCTGTTTCTTCATTATCTCATCCTGCGGTATTGACAATACTTGCGGATATGTTTAGAAAGTGCGTTTCACCTTGAGTTGGCAGTACGTATACTAATGCGGTATCGAAACAAAAACAAGGAGGTCGAATCGCAAAGCAGAGGCAGGTCATGAAGAAGGTGCTGGTGATCGGGAGCTCCGAGTCCATGAATTTGCGGCGCTCAGGTCTGCAGCACCAGGCTGACCTGGAAGCTCTCCTGCGAAGCCCTGAGTCGCTCTCCACATAACAGTTAATCCACCACAAAATGCGACGTCGGCCTCCTATTTGCTTAGGATTGGGCCTTTTCTTTTATCCGTTGCCCACGGACAGTTTGGCGGGCCTGGCGTTGGACCCGTCAGCGACAGCTAAATACTCCCACTGACTGCGCGAATATTAAGGCAGGGGACGGCAGACAAGAACGCTGAAGCGGCCGCGCAGAAGGACTGCCAAAGTTCGAGAGACCGTGGGACGGGACTTGCGCTGACATGAGGCGGACAGGACCGTCAGGCCTTGCAGGGCAGCAAGTTCCACCGGCGTCTCCGTCGCCTGCCCTACTAGAAAGTTTAACGAATTTAATGTAAGGTTTTGCATCGTCTACTAACGCGGTAAGGCCTCGTGCATTTTTCGCACTATTCCGCCTAGGGGGGCCTCATCAAGAGCGTGCTTCTTCGGTACATCCTTGCCGCCATGAGCGTCGTGATGGCGCTGCTCATCTTCCACTGGATTGATCCACTCTACAATCGGGCACTCCTCTTTCCACTTCTCGCCCTTGTCATTTTCAACACCTGGTATGTGGGCTTGGGCCCCGGCCTGACCGCATGGCTTTTCAGTCTCGTGGGGTCACTGTACGTTCTCCTGCCACCAACCTTTTCGCTTCGACTAGCGGAGCGCGAAGACCTGATCCGGGTGGTCCTTTTTTTCTGCAATTTCCATGATCGTCATGCTGATCACCCAAAGCCGGCGTCGGCTGCTTGATGCGATCGTAGCTCGAACGACCGACCTGCAACGAGAGGTCGAGAAGCGACAACGCGACTGCAATTCATTAAGGCATTACCGTCTACGGCGGCAGTAGAGGATTCATTTTTGAAGACAATTGCCATCATCCCCACCTATAACGAGCGCGACAATATCGCACCGCTAGTCGAGCGTTTATTGGCACTCCCTCTCGATCTCGATCTCTTTTTCGTCGACGATGGATCTCCGGACCAGACTGGTGAATTGCTCGAATCGATGCAGGCAACGCAGCCACGGGTGCGTGTTTCCCACCGTCCTGAGAAGATGGGAATCGGGACAGCCTATCGCCAGGCGTTTCGTATGCTCTTGCGTGAACCCTACGACTGGTAAATCGCCATGGATGCTGATCTATCACATCCGCCTGAGTCCATTCCAAATCTACTCGACGCGACAAACCATGTGGATCTCGTCATAGGAAGCCGATATGTCGAAGAGGGTGGAGCGGTCAATTGTGCTGCACACCGAAAGCTCTTAAGCCAGACAGCCAACCAACTCGCCCGTCTGGCGCTAGGGATCACCGTGCGTGACGCGACGGCCGGGTTCCGATGCTATCGGCGGGAGTTGCTGTCGACACTGGATCAATTAGCGATTCGCTCGAATGGCTACTCATTTCAGCTCGAAGTGACGTACATCACCCAGACCCTGGGGTACGATGTTCGCGAGGTACCGATCATTTTTCGTAATCGCGTTCACGCCAAGAGCAAGATGGGGATGGGCGAGATACTGGGCGCAGCTCAAACCCTGTTCAGGCTTGGGGTACATCACGCAATCGGTAAGGCGTATCCCAGCCGAGCAAGGAAGTTCGATCCTAGCTCGGAGGGGGTGGAGAGCGCTCCCGCTCACCACAAATGACCCCACGCTGTCACGCAAATCATCTCAGCCCTCACCAGGAGACCTGCGCCAACAAATCGGCCTGTGCGTTTCTCCCACGTGATCATCACGGCCACACATTTGAACATGGTCAGTCATGACTGGTGATCTTCGAAAAGAAACACCGCTCATGAAGCACATCATTCTTTTCCGACGTCACCCTATGACGGTCCTGTTGCTGATAGGGGTGGCCCTGTACTATTTCAGGTTCAGTCTTCACCCTGACGGGATGACCCTCTATCCAAAAGCGGCGGCCTGTATGCTCAACGGTCAACCGATGGGAAGTTGCAGCCCGGGCTTCACCTATCCCCCACTTTTCGGCTTTGCCATGATTCCCTTCGTGTTTTTGCCTATGTGGTTGAGAAATGTGCTGTGGTATGCGGTATTAATAGGGTGTACCTATGACAGTTTTCGACTTGCGGAATCTCTCGTATCTCAATCGCTAGATATCCAGTTCAACCAGCAGGAACTCATCCGTTTCCGTCTGGTTTCCCTCGCACTTGTGCTCAATTTTGTCTTGGCGGACCTGGAAAATCAGGCCTATGACGTGCTGGTCTTGTTCTTCCTACTTATAGGTCTGATTGGGTTGACGAGAGAACAACCACTCTGGTCAATAATTGGTTTTGGCCTCGGAGCTGCCCTCAAAGCCACACCCCTGTTATTTTTCCCTTATCTCCTATTCCGATACGGATGGAAACTCTTCACTCTCTGTGTGCTGTGCTATCTCACGCTCTCTCTACTGCCAGACCTTTTCTTGAGCGTGGAGGATGGTCTGACGACCTATTATGGAAATTGGGTTCGACAGGTGGCACTGCAGCCTTTTTTCGCAGAAGACTCTGGAGGAATGCCGCGGTTTTGGGAAGGAGAGAATAATTTAAATCAGTCATTGCGAGCATTCGTGTACCGCATCACACTTAGAATGCATATTCAACAATCTTTCATTCCGGTCTTATATGGAGTCTATGGTCTGTGCTTGGTATACATGCTATGGGTGTTCTCTCGCTCCAGCAAGCTCCAAAACTATGTTGTATTGGATGGATCACTTCTCGTCATTGGAATGTTGCTCCTTTCGCCAATGAGCAGCAAATCCCATTTTGTGGTCCTCATGTTGCCGTTCATGGTCATCACGGCATACATGATGACAGACCAGCGATTGCGTACGGGGCTGATTTTCGCTTCAGCCCTGAGCTGTGCCCTCAACAATCTCACGTCGCAAGATGTGGTCGGCCGTCCGCTGGCAGTCATGGCGGGCTACTGGGGAAGCGTCACACTCGGGACGATTACTCTAGCCCTGGCCATTGGTTACCTGCGAATCTTAGGCAGAAACAACAGAATGGATTGGAGCTAACCGTGGAGTCGTTCACCTCGACTGAAAGCGGGTAGTCGATGTTCATGTAAACTCTTTTTTGAGGACCCTACTGCGTGGTCGCTTTGTGCCTGTCGATGACGTGAAGAAAGCTGCCTTCGGCACGGCGTGCCGCGTGCGCGATTCGACCCTCAATATTCCGGATCGCGTCGCGCCGATCCTCGCGGCCGAGATGGACGCCGGCAAGCTACACGCCGTGCTCCTGGACGAGTTCCGGCAGGCGCTCGAACACCTCGCCGGCTAGATCCCATCCGTGTCTTATCTGTTTTACTTTTCATACGCGACTTCATCCACGAAGATTTCTTTCAGTCGGGCAGATATGGAGAGGCAGATCATGGGTGAGCAGGCAGAAACATAGCCCAACCGAATCCCTCCGTTTCCGAACGCCGGCGTTGTGGACACGCTGAGGGCCGCTTAGCCGTGATGCTGGACGCGATAAACGTCGAGGGATTTGGTGAGCCGGGAGGCAGTACCATACTACTCCGTGAGAGAGCTGACGTGGCATTTTGTGGTGGATTGCCAGCCCTTCAATGAAGGCCGCAAGCTGGGTATTGCGAGCGCACCCCATCACGCGAAAGGAAAATGGCACGTACCCCTCTCTCTTAAATGTTTCAATCCTCCCGGCTCACCGTCTGTCGCAATCAGAGGCGCAACCAGATCGTTTGATTACGCATTCTCCTACTCACGAATGTCGATCCGACGTTAGACGTTATATGCTGTTAGATTCGGGTGATCCCGCCTGAGATAGCGTGACCTGCGGACCGATGAGAGGACGTGCTGCTCGACGCGATGAACGTCGACGGGGATTTGGTGTGACCCTAGAGGATTAGAGAGAGCGAATTACGCTTTACAGTAAGAGGTTTCGAAGCGAGGAGCCGCATGAATTCGCGGACATTATGCATTATATTATTGGCTTTGCCTTCATCATATCTTTCTCGACCATGTGCTGAGTGATTACGCCAGGCGTCCTTAATAAATGCGAAATGCGCTGATGTTTCGGACAGGTACTTAACAGTCTGGTCCCGCCTTGTGGTTCGAGGCTGATTTTTTAAAAGCTTTAGTTTTGCATCTGCTTCTTGGAGAATAGTTTCCATGTTCGCTAGATCAAGCGGCGATTTGGTCTTACACCCATGTCTTTGGCCCATTTTCGCATAGCGATTTCGGTCGTCACCATCAAATGGTGAACAGCGGCATCCCATCGCTCAAGCGCAAAGCATCGGCTTGCTTCACCAATATCATGCGCTGCCTGCGGGAATTTACTTCTGATTTCCGAACCAAATAACCGATTCTCTTCTAGATAATATCTCTTCTTATCCGTTGTCAGTCTCAGGAACAGGCATGTTCTGAGTTTCTGTTCGATTGCCTTACTCAATTCGTCGAGCAAAACAGTCACTCGATTAAGATTGGCTGTGTCTAGTCTGGTAGGACCGGGGACTACTGAGACAGGCATCTTCGTTTTGCCGATGATGCGCTGTGCTTGTTCTGCAAGCGCATTGAAGCCAATGCGGTCGAATTCCTTTTTGAGCATGATTAAATCGTATTCAACTTCCGTTCTCCATTGTTCTGAAGAGTGGATTTGCCACTTCAGCCGCTCTAGGCGCTTGCATGCGCGGACAAAAGTGTCAGCATAGAAGATCTGCATGTCAGCTATAGAAGGGTGAAGTGGATCGGCCGGGAGTCTCCTAGGAGTCTCCTCTTTATTGGGGCCTTTCGCTTTAAGCTCCCAATGAATCTGTTTACTAGCATGTTTACTTGTCTGGCGTTATCAAACATCTAATTTATTAACTTATTGATTTACTGGTGCGCCCGGCAGGAATTGAACCTGCAACCCCCAGATCCGTAGTCTGATGCTCTATCCATTGAGCTACGGGCGCGTTGGGAAGGAATAACCGGCAGAGACTCTAGGCGATTGTGGAGTAATAACGCAAGAGGTCGGAGACGGATAAGACGCCGATGATCGTGCGATCTTCAGTGACGGCGAGGTGGCGCACGCCGTTCTCCTTCATCAACTGTCCTGCGGTATCCAATAGCTCGTCGTCTTCAATCGTCAGGACCGGTTTGCTCATGCAGGATTTTACGCTGGTCGTATTGGGGTCCAAGCCCCGCGCGACAGCTTTCCGGCTCAAATCGGTATCGGTGATGATGCCGATATAGCGGCGATCGTCATCAACCAGCAACGATCCTACTTTGAGTTTTTGCAAGAGCCGGCCAGCATCTTTTATGGTAGCGGTCGCGGCGATGCTGCGCACTTCGGGAGACATGTACTCCGCAACGCGCACGGTCGAGACTCCCTTCGCGTTTTTCCGAGAAGATTTCCCGGCGCTCTTGCGATGGCTGTCCAGCTCGGAGATCGCGCTTTCCAACACGCGTTTGCGTTGTTGCAAACTTTCGCGCTCAATGTCTTGTGCGCCGTTTTCCTGGGCCTCTTCAGGTAAATTCACTAACCCCGCGGCCTCGCCAACCTTGGCATATTCGTAGGCTTCGAGTAGATCGGAGGCCTCGCCGAAAATTTCGCCGAGGGTCTGTTCCGCCGCCGCATCGAAGTCGGTCAACTTCATCAGATTGGCTCGTCGCGAAAGAAATGGTTTAAACCGCGTCAATAGATCATTGATTCGATCGATGTTTCGATCGACGAACAGCCCTCGCTCCATTCGTGTCGTTGTGCGTTTAGGCATGGTTATTCCATTATGTTCCAGGATTGAGGTTCAGCAGATTGTTAAGCTGTTACTTTGGCTTTCACCGACTAGTTCCTTTATTCATACAGCTACTCAGAACTCAGAACTCAGAACTCAGCACTCGCAACTCAGCACTTCTACTTGAGGCACTTATCCGTCCGCCACTATAGAACAGGCGTACGGTACACGCCAAGCAAGGGATGGCGGAGAGGGCGGGCATTTGAAGTCGCGTTATGGTGCGTCCCGCACGCGCTCCTACGAAGGGGCCAGCCCCCCTCGTATACTCCCCATGAAAGGGGCTCACCCCCTTCAACACCCCCATTCAAATCCCGCCCTCTCAGGGCTTATCTCTTTCCCTCTGATACTCAGCACTTCTTATTGGCGGAGAGGGCGGGATTTGAACCCGCGACAAGGCTTTTGACCCTGTGACGGTTTAGCAAACCGTTGCCTTCGGCCACTCGGCCACCTCTCCGGCACGTCACATGATCGGCGGGCGTAGATTAGCCGACTTGCAGGCGCGAAGTCCAGGCCACGATACAGAGATATTTTATGGATATTTTATGGCATAGCCAATCGACGCTATGGTAATGTCATGTAGAATCATTCTGCCGGTAGTGCTTCCTATGGATACCACATGGATCCTCCTCATTGACGACGACCCAGCCCTCCTGGAAGCATTAACCGAAACCGTGAAATTATTTGTGCCCGACGCAAAGGTGCATACAGCCGCCAGCGCGCCTGCCGCGCTCGACATCCTTCAAGCTTCGAGATTCGCGGCGATTATCAGCGATATTTCAATGCCGGACATGAATGGATTGGCGCTGGTTCGAGAAATTAAAAAACATCATGTGGGCATCCCCATCATCCTCATCTCAGCGTCGCCGAGCATGATCGAGAAGAGCCGTGAGAGCGGAGCCTTCGCCGTCATCGCCAAGCCCTTCGATCGTCGCCATCTGAAGAGAGTGTTGAACTTGGCCATACGTTATGGCCCCCTGTTTGGACGGATTGAACGTGGTCTTGCCATGACCCATACGCGCATCGAGGAACTGCTCGCATTGCAGGCGCGAGTGCAGAAGCAAATCACCTTAAATCAATCGGTGTTACAACGTCACGCCACCAGGATGAGAGCTGGCCAGGACTCATGGCCTCCGCGCCCAGTTCGTTAAGAGTTTCCCTCCGCAATCCGTTCTTGTTATATTCAACTTCCTCGTATAAATGGCTCGGGTAACGTGACCATCCGGCAGTAACTTTCTGTTCTCAAGATAGGGCGGTTGCGGCAGTCGGCGGATAAGAACACAATGGTCCACCTTCCGAGGATCTGTACACTCATGATCCGAATTCACGGGAGGTGATCCCAGCAACGATGGCGACAAGGCGGTGCGGCCTGTGAAATCGGCGTTCAACATTGTGGCGGTCGCGACTTCAGCCGGAGGCTTGCACGCGCTGACCAATATCTTGACCACGCTGCCGGCAGATTTTCCGGTCCCTGTGGTGGTCGTCCAGCATTTGGACCCCCGACATCGCAGCTTAATGGCGGAGATCCTCGGCCGTGTCACCGCCCTGACCATCAGACAGGCGCAGGAGGGTGATCGGTTGGCTCCGGGCACCGTCTATATCGCTCCCCCTGACCGGCATCTCCTGGTCAATCCGGACAGAACCCTGTCGCTTTCGCAATCCGAACTGGTCCACTTCCTACGACCGTCTGCCGACCTCCTGTTTGAATCGGTCGCGGCGAGTCATCGAGAACGCGCTATCGCGGTAATCCTGACTGGGACAGGAAGCGATGGAACGATGGGCGTGCAGGCGATCAAGAAAATGGGAGGCACGGTGATCGTCCAAGATCCGGAAAGCGCCGAGTTCTCCGGAATGCCGGCCGCCGCTATTCACACCGGACTGGCGGATATGATCGTGCCCCTCAAGGACATGGCGGGGACGCTTTCGAAATTGGTGAGTAAGGAGTTGTGACATGACGCAACAGGACATGCCGAGCCAGGAGGAACTCGATCAATTCGAAGGCCTGGTGGTCTACCTCAAACGCACTCGCGGCTTTGATTTCAGCGGATACAAATCCGCGAGTTTGATGCGACGGATCCTGAAACGGATGGAGATCATCAAGATTGCCTCCATGAAGGACTACACCGATTATCTCGAGGTGCACCCCGAAGAATTTGCTCTCCTGTTCAATCATCTGTTGATCAATGTCACGAGCTTTTTTCGCGATCAGCCGGCATGGGAGTTTCTCAAACAAGAGGTTCTGCCCAAGCTCATCAAGTCGCGAGAGGGAGACTCGATTCGAATCTGGAGCGCCGGCTGCGCCTCCGGTCAGGAACCGTATAGTTTGGCCATCCTGTTCTGCGAGTTGATGGGGGTGGAGGCCTTTCAACAGCGAGTGAAAATCTACGCCTCCGACGTCGATCAAGAGGCACTCGTAGAAGCGAGAACGGCCTCTTACAGCCCCAAGGACGTCCAGGAGCTCGACCAGAAAATTCTCGACACCTATTTCGAGCAGGTGGGCGAGCGCTTCTCAGTGCGAGCCGATCTGCGCCGTGCGGTAATTTTCGGCCGGCACGACCTGATCGGTGATGCGCCGATTTCCCGGCTGGATCTCCTTGTGTGCCGCAACACCCTGATGTATTTCAATGCCGAAACGCAAAACCGTATCTTAGCCCGTTTCCATTTTGCGTTGAGCGGTGCCGGCTATCTGTTTCTTGGAAAAGCCGAGATGCTGCTGACCCATGCGAACCTGTTCAATCCCATTGAACTGAAGTACCGGATTTTCATGAAAGTGGCGAACGTCACATTGCGGGACCGGCTGCTGTTGATCAATCAAATCGGCGATGAAGACGGCGGCACTCGACTCACGCGGCAGTGGCGCATGCGAGAATTGGCCTATGAGTCGGTCCCGCTTGCGCAGCTGGTCATCGATTACGAGGGCAACTTGGTCTTGGCGAACGATCACGCCCGAGTCATGTTCTCATTCACCGCCAACGATTTTGACCGTCCGTTCCGGGATCTTGAGGTGTCATTTCGTCCGGTTGAGTTACGTGCGCCCATCGAACAAGCGTATAGCGGGCGCAAACGGGTTCACCTCAAAGACGTCCAACGCACGCTTCCTGGCGGGGCGCTGCAATTTCTTGATATCGAAATCGTGCCTCTCTTCGAAAACGGCAGCAAGATTATGGGCGCCGCCATTACCTTTCACGACGTCTCTCGCACGTTTCAGCTGCAGGGAGAAGTGCAGCGGTCCAAGCAGGAATTGGAAACGGCCTATGAAGAGTTGCAATCGACGAATGAAGAGTTGGAAACGACCAATGAGGAATTGCAGTCCACCGTCGAAGAGCTGGAGACCACGAACGAGGAACTGCAATCGACCAATGAAGAATTAGAGACGATGAACGAGGAATTGCAATCGACGAATGAAGAATTACAAACCGTCAACAATGAACTTCGAGAGCGCACGGACGACCTTCAGCGCGCCAATGTGTTTCAGAAATTGATTCTGGAAAGCATGCAGTCCGGCGTCGTCGTGTTGGATGGCCAACTTCATGTGCAGATTTGGAACGAAGAGGCCGAAGACCTCTGGGGACTGCGTGCGGATGAGGTTAAAGGCCGCTCTTTTGTGAACTTGGACATCGGGTTGCCCGTCTCGCAATTAGCCGAGACTTTGCGATCTTGTCAGGATGGGCAATCCGCTCGTCAGAGCGCGATTCTGAATGCTGTGAATCGTCGCGGAAAATCGATCACGTGCCGCGTGACCTGTTCTCCCCTCAAAGATCATCAAGCGCGGTCAGCACATGGCATTATTGTGTTCATGGAAGAATGGGATGGCAAACGCCTGCCTGATAAGATCTAAACAGCACACTCTCCTGTCCTCCTACACTGTGCGTCCCAACTCCCGAGGAAACCTCCCTATATCGACTGATAGACACTGATCGGTCTTCAGTCCATGTTCATCGTACGATGAACAATTATAATGACCATGTGCCGATGCCTGAGCCGGATTCCCATGCCACATTGATCAGCTGCCCCGGTTGCACGGGTGTCCTCAGCGTGATTGAAGAGCGGGACGGAGCCCATCTCCGATTTGTTTGTAGCGTTGGCCACAGCTATTCGCTGCAAACACTGCTGCAGGCCAAGGAAGACGATGTTGAACGGGCCTTCTGGTCCGTGGCGGCCTTCTTGGAACATATCCGGATGATCACCGGCATTTTCATGCAATATGTCGACCGCCAAGGTCTGCCGATTGATAAACAAGGCCTTGAGAATCGTCGCCGGCAAGCGGAAATCCACGGACGGCAGATTCGCCACATGATCGACGAAACCGAAGTTACGGATATGGAGCCTCATCTGACGGATGAAAGAACTTAATTGACTCATACTGTAATGCTCAATGTGCAACACATAAAACGAGATGTGATTGTCATCGGGGCGTCGGCCGGCGGTGTCGAGGCCTTGATTCGATTGTTTCAGGGATTCACCGCGAACTTTCAGGGCATCGTCGCTACGGTCATTCATCGAAGTCCGGCGTACAATCTACATCTAGGGAAAGTGTTGGGACGAAATGTAGCGCTCCCGCTGATTGAGCCGACACATGAAACTGAGTTGAAGCCCGGCACCATTTATCTGGCCCCACGGGATCATCACATGTTCTTTACCAAAGGCCATGTGGAACTGAACCGCGGTCCAAAAATACACTTTACGCGTCCGGCGGTGGATCCACTCTTTGTATCTGCCGGTGAGCTGTTCGGAACTCGCGTCGTCGGGGTGCTTCTTACCGGTGGCGGCGATGATGGGGTCAGTGGATTTATTTCGATTAAAGCGCGTCAGGGACTTGCGATTGTACAAGATCCTCGTGAGGCGAAGATGCCGACCATGCCGTTAAACGCGCTGACAAGAGACCATGTGGATCTGGTGCTTCCACTCTCAGAAATTCCGCCCACGCTAGAACGGTTGGCTCGGGGAGAAGCAGTCGAGACGAGCGCCTCCTTTACGGCAACCCCCCAGCGCTCCATGGGATAGGCCTACCCCTTACTCTAAGTTTTTACATCTTCCGTACGCAATCGACTGATAGTGGAAACCCTGAATACAGCAGGACGCCGTGTCCGCATTGGACATCCTGTTCGTTTCGTCGCTTCAGCTCAGCAGAGCTGCAAGTTTCAACCTCTCGTAAAATTGAATGCTTGACTTTGAATATTCCGGCGCATGGTTTGCGTAATCTCTTTGTGTCAGAGCACTTCACATTCATCCCAAGGAGGTTTGTATGACACGCACACAGTTGTTCTTGGCTGCATTACTTGTCAGTGCGCTGCCGACGGTGGGTTCAGCAGTGGCCGAAGTGGAACAATCGGGAGCCGGCATTCCTCCCGACATGGGTAAGGATTCAAGCAGCACGCCCAGTGAATATGCCATTCCGCCGGTGAATCCGAAATCGCTCAAAAATGCAGACAACCATAAATGGAACAACAAGACCGTCAAAAACCCGAAGGGCGAAACGCTCGGGACCGTCGACCACGTCATGGTCGATACGCAAAGCGGGAAAGACGTCTACGCGATGTTAAAAATCAACGACAAGATGCAGCCGATGCCGATTCCTTTCAATTCGATCAAGGAAAGCGAAACCGGTCTGGTTTTGGATGCGACCAAACAGCAGTTGGAAAAAGGCGGGCCGAATCTCGGAGGATCGGGCAAATCGCAAGACTTCGAACATAAGGGCGGGGAACCATTGCGACCGGATCTTCGGCAGGGCGGAAGTTAGATTGCTTCGATAAACAGGAGAACAAGAATCTGCTCGGTAGCGAGAACAAATGGTGAACCTGGGGAGCAGCCCCGACAATCAACGACCATAGGTAATTAAAGAAAATTTCACGGGGGACCGGACACGACGTTCGGTTCCCTGTGCGGCACTTCCTGAATGAGAGCGTGACCGTTGTGTGGGAGGGCGTTGAATTCCTCTTCGTAGATCTCGAAGGCCTCCATCACCACCGCTAAAATGATCGGTCCCAAGAAGAGTCCCAGAAATCCAAAATAAGCCATCCCCCCAAGCGAGGCAAAGAAGAGAAAAAGCATGGGCAATTTTGCGCGTGTGCCGATGAGATAGGGAGCGAGAATATTATCCATGACCCCCACTAGCCCCAATCCAACCGCCAACATAATCAGACCTTTTACAACGTCCCCCGTGCCCAATAGATACAGCGCCACGGGCCCCCAGACAAAGCCGGTTCCTCCAAACGGTAGGAGCGAGAGCAATCCACTTAGGGCTCCGAGAAACACAGGAAAGGGGACATCCAGTAGCCAGTAGGCTAATCCCGAGACGACTCCTTGCGCCAGGGCGGTGAGAAGATTGCCTCTTACCACCGCCGTGACGGTCGTGCCAAGGCGATCGGTAATTTTCGTTTTATGCTCGTCTTCGAGCGGGATCGCGCGATAGACTCGCGCGTACAATCGATCGCCGTCACGAAACAAGAAAAACAGGGTGAACAGCATCATGAAAAAGTCCGTCACAAAGAGGACGGCGTCTTTAACGAGCTCCGCGCCTTGCGTGACTATAAGGGCGCTGACCGCCTTACTTCCGGCAAGGATCGACGTTTCCACTTCCCCATTCGCGACGATCATCCGCCCAATGACTTCTTGCCCGATCCGGCCTATACCGGGAAGCCGGGAAAATGTGACTCCGATCTCGTGCAGGCCACCCGCCTTGACCCACTGAGCAACCCGCTCATAAGCATCTACCCCTTCCTGAGCGCCCAACAAAATCACATACATCGCCGGCAACACGGCGATCGCTGTGATCAAGGCCGTCAAGAGACCTGCCGCTATGCTGCATCTGCCGTGCACCTTATCCAGTACACGAAGATAAAGTGGATAGGCGAGTTGGGCGAGAATAAGTGCCCACAGGATCGGCGTAAAAAAGGGCGCTAGGATCAGCCCGAGTTGAAAGAGGAGCAAGAGAAAAACGACGATGAAGATGAACAGAAAGACGCGGCGGCGGGTCATAGCGATTCTTTCGGAAACCGCACGGATGCAGCCATCTGCGAACCTAGTCGGCTCGTGCGTGGATGGGGAACTCGGCTTTCTCCCTCATCCGCTCGATCAATTCCTCATAGGAAGCAAACCTCAGCACTCGAGCGAACTGCCCGCGATAACTATTGATCTGACTGACACCATCAACCACGACATCGTAGACCAGCCATTCACCATCTTTATAGAGAAGGTGAAAGTCCAGCAGAAATTCATTTTTCACGGCATAGACCTTGGCGCTTACCGTGGCATATCCGTTGCCGATCTGTTGGCCAAGATATTGAATCGGCTGTCTGGCATAGGCCTCTATTTTGGCCGCGTAAGATTTCGCGAGAAGCGCCTGAAACAGTCGAACAAATTCCTGTTGTTCAATTGAGTTAAGCTTTACCCATTCATAGCCCAATGAGCGTTTAGCCATTTCGTCACAACTGAAGCGTTCCCCGACAACGGAGATGAGGGCTTTTCGCCGTTGAACGGCGTTTTCCGGTTTTAATAGTTCGGTGTCAGTTAAGAGGACGATAGCCTTCTGACTTGTCGTCTCCAACGCCTGCATGGGCGTTTCAGCCGATGCGGAAGGCAATCCAGGAAATAATCCTGCGAGAAGACATGCCAAGACGGCAAAATGTAACCGGCGATACGCGCGACGTAAAAGAGTCATAGGCTGTTCCTCATTTCTTTTCAGGCTGTACCCACGTCAGTCTTAGCTGGTTCACCCTACGAACCGATATAGGAATAGCGCCACGAAGGGCGTCCGCCGTATTCCTACGTAGGAAGGATTGAACAATGTCAATCTGATTTTGGAATAATCAGAAGTTATTCGTGGTCAGCCGCCACGGCGGCCACCAAGCGGTCGAAAATGTCGGGAACGGCAGCAGTGACGCGACTCCAATTGGAGATCATGGGAATGCCGAGGGGATCTTTCAAAAACACATCGGTGGCAAGAGCAATTCCCTTCAGAAACACTTCGACCGCCATCCGCTCCTGATGCCGGTCGAACTGAAGGCTGTTGATGGCCGCATCGTCCTCATATTTTTTGATGGCTTCTTGCGCGATTTGCAGGTAGGTGGCGCGCAGCGTCTTGAGCAAGCCTTCGGACAGGACGACGCCTTCGCTCGCGAGATTGCGGAACACCGATTTGGCAATATCCACGCACATTTTATTCAAACCGCTATGCGGGTCATCCGCCGAGAGAGCTTGATGTTTATGATCGTAGCTATCGGTCAGGTCTGCCTGGCAAACACGCCGCGACGCGCAATTCCGATAGACTTCCGCCAGCACCCCGACCTCCAACCCCCAGTCCCCGGGAATACGGTTCGTCCATGCCAGGTCGCTCACCATGGCAAATTCACCCGCCAAGGGATAGCGAAAACTGTCTAAAAAATTCAGCATGGGATGATGGCCGACCAGGCGTTCCAGACTACGGATCAGCGGGGTGATGAAGAGTCGGGTGACGCGCCCTCCGAAATGGTCGGTGACGCGTGCGTAATAGCCTTTGCAAAATTCGTATCCGAGATTGGGATTGACGACGGGATAGCAGAGGCGCGCCAAGTACGCCCGATGATAGCTGAGAATATCGCAATCGTGGAGCGCAATCACTTTACTGCGTTGCCGTGCGAGCACATAGCCAAACGCGATCCAACACGATTGCCCTTTGCCGGGCAGTCCGATATCGATTTCCTGGTTCACCAGCAGTTTCAAGATCTCTTGAATGCGGGGGCTTTCGATCCAGATGAGCCGGACGTCTTGAGGCAATGCTTTGAAGTAATCTTTCGCACGTCGAAACTCCAATGCCGACGCGGTGCTGATAGCGATCACGATTTCATTCAAATAGGAGACGTGCTTGAGATGCTCGACGATCCCACCCAGCGCGGGCCCTTGCAGTTCGGAGTACAGGCATGGCAGGACCAACGCGATTGGATTGTTGTTGCGATATTCCAACAACTCATTTTCGATGAGGCGGAGGTTATCCTGCCCTAGGCGATGGAGGGTGGCAATAGACGCCGTCTGGTAGAAATCGGCCATCGTGTGCTACTTCTAGCGCGACTGTTGAGGGGTGGATAGATCGAGATGCGTTTGCCGCTGGACCGATAGCCTGCCTGACCTATTCGTGAGAATCAATTCGGGTCTTGTCAGTAGGTAAAAAGATGACACGGAGAATACTTCGTCTCTCTTACAATAGGGACGAGTCACGTCATGATCTTTCAGAGAGGCAGTGACCTAGAGACATCCTAGCTATGACTGTACGATCGATTGTCTACGGGCTGGTTCTGTTGCTGAGCACCGGGTGCGCGTTAAATCGCACCCCGACACAAACCTCTCGTTCGGCGACCGAACAATTATTATTGAGTCAGGCGATCGAACGCAGTCTCAACGATCTCGTCATTCCGCTGGCCGCAGGCGCATCCGTGACCATAGAAGCTGCCGGATTTGCCGTTCCACCGATAAACGTGGGGGCTTCCTCCGATTTAACTTATGCACACGACGCGATCGCCGAACGACTCGGGCAGTTGGGATATTACATTCGGCCAAAGGCGGAAGAAGCGACCTATTTGGCGCGCGTGCTCGTGCAATCCCTTGGAACCGTGCAAGGCCTCACATTCTTCGGCATGCCACCCGTTCAAAGTGTCCTCATTCCATTCGCGCTTCCCGAGCTGACGCTCTATAAACATCAGGCACAGAGCGGATATATGCGGTTCTCGATCGCTATGTATGAGATGTCCACGGGCCGGTTCCTGTTTTCCACGCCCTGGTACTCAGGCTCGACGTTCTTCGATCAATATACGTTCTTTTTTCTGTTTACGTACAACAGCACCGATTTGAATTCACCGCCATGACTGCCCGCAATCCGGAATGAGCTCGAACCGCCGTCTTCCATCAAACAGACTCTATGGTCCGGCTTCCTGGATTTCTATCAGATGATTTGGGTACACTGATTCGATCACTGCGTAAGCTTTTGCACGGAGAAAGGGGGGTCACACCGTTCGTCTCAGAACATTGATGCTCGGTATTTTGGCGATCCTGCTCCTTGCGGTCGGTATTCTCGCCTTTCCACTCCTATACGATCCCGACTCGTTCAAACAATTTCTGCTCGATCAGGTGGAGCGGCAGATCGGTCGGAAAATTGAGGTCCGAGCCGCGCACCTCGAAGTTTTCCCACGCATTCGGCTCGAACTCACAGATGTCGTAATCCGTGAGACCGATCCGTCGCATGTATTTTTTCAGGCGGACCGGCTCGAACTGGTCCTACGCGCCTACTCTCTGTTGCGCCAGCAGGTCGTGGGAAAACGGCTGGCTGTTGAACGGCCGCGCATCCAACTCCGTCGCGATGCCGAAGGGCGCTGGAACTTTCTCCATCCCGCCGATGCCGTCACGGGGGACGAGGAGGTGCTCATGGGCAATCCGCTCGCCTTGCTCATGCTTGTGAAGGAATCGACGGTCACCGAAGGACAGGTGACGATCATCGACGAAATGCGCCCGGATGGAGTGCGATCGTTGGAAATCCAACACCTCGAGGCGAAGATCGCGGTCGCGCCCAAAGGCAAGGAAGCCGACGTGCAGGTATCCGGAACACTCGGCGCCACTCCGGTCGCGTCGACCTTTTCTATGGACGGACGGATTGCGGAACGCGAGCCGTTGCCGAAAACAACCTCCGACGACAACAGCGCCCCTGTTCCCGCGATTACCTTTGAGGGCAAGGCTGAGGCTGCGCATGTCGATATTCGGCAGCTCGCTGACTTCTTCGGGCCACGCCCGGTGCCGGAGCGCATTCACGGCACGATGGATGTCAGTGGTCAGGTCAGCCTCGTGCCCGGTCTCATGGGATACGATATGGTGCTGTCGAAAATGAAAGCGGCCATTGAACGCTTGTCAATCACCGGTCATGCGAGTCTCTCGGGGTTGATGGCCGCCCAGCCTACCTTTTCCGTGACGTTTTCCTCCTCGGCGGTCAGCCTCGACGAACTCCTGACACGATTTCCGGTCCAATGGCTCTCTCCTCAGTTACAAACGATGGTCATCGAACGTGATATCGGTGGCACCGTCGAGGTCGTGACGGCCACCGTGACCGGTTCAACTGCGTTCGGGCCGCGCGTCGCGCTGACAGGCGAATTTCGCGTCAAGGAAGGGCGCATGTTGGTCGGCCAGGAACGGCTGCCTGTTCAGCATCTCGCGTGCACAGTGTTTGTCGAGCCCGACCGGCTGCGCGCGACCGACCTCACAGGCATGTACAGCACCATGCGTATCCAGACAGGGAAAGCGCTGGTGTCCGCACTGGAGTCTATTCCATGGCTGGATCTTGATGTCAAAGGCGAGGTGTCCGCGGCCGATTTGATTACGACGCTGGCCAAAAGCATTCGCGCACCAAGCGTAGCCCAGCGTTTTGCCGAATTAAGCGATATCAAGGGCCAGTCGCAAGTTTCCTTGCACATTGCGGGACCGGTGAAGGAATCGGAAAGCCTCCAGATCATCAGAGCGGAGGTGCTCGCACAGGAGGTGTGGTTCCGAAGCCCCTTTGTAGACGAACGGATCGTCGACTTGAACGGTCGCTTTCTCTATTCGAAGACAGGCGTGGAATTCGACAAATTGGGCGGGCGTCTGGGACGCACCTCGTTCGAGGTCGGCGGCGGCATTTCCTTCGGCGACCCGAGTCTCTACCAGGATTTTACCGTGCGGGCACGCGGCGATGTCGGGCAACTGCTCCATTTGCTTTCGCTGGAGCTGCCGTCGGCGATGGCTTGGCAGGGCGTCACAAGCGTTCTGACGACGTTCGGCGGCCCAGTCAGCTCGCCGAAAATTAAAAGCCTCGTGGATGTCAAAGATACGGAATTGACCATTGTCAACTGGGTCCACAAGCCCGGCGGAACATCGGCGTCGGTGGAATTTGAAGGCATGATGGGGCCGGACTCCATGCTCTCCATCGAACGGCTCGAACTGGTGCTTCCTCCATTTCGTTTGGCTACGAAAGGAAAGGTGCATCTGGGAAGCGTCTTTGCCATTGACGCCTCTTTCGTCTCGGGCCCCGTGTCCATTGCGGGATTGCCGCAGGGAATGACCGTGGGTCCGATGAAGGACGGTATTGTTGAGGTGTCCCTCGATGTGAAAGGAAAGGGCAATGATTGGCATGCCTGGCAGATCAATGGCTGGATTGCCTTGACCGATGGGCTCGTCACGGCCCCCGGCCTCGAGCATACGCTCAGCAACCTGTACTTACGGGCAAAGATCATCCGGACCAGCGCCGAGATCAAACGCTTGGCCTTCAAGATCCAAGAGAGCGACGTCCGCCTTTCCGGTTCGGTCAAGAACTGGAATCGCAATCCATTTTTTAACGTGGATATCGAATCGGCGCAATTAGATATCGATCTCTTGATTCCGAAAGGAAAGCGCTCCCCGGTTCGGGACTTTCTCGAAACTCTGGCGGACACCAGTCGTGTCGTCGCGACGGTCAGCATTGATCGCGGCATCTACAAGAGTTTGTCGTTCGGCGGCCTAACCGCTCGTCTCAATATCCGCTCCAATGTTCTCGATCTCGATCGTATCAGCGGCGACACGGACGACGGCCATCTGGCCGGACGCCTGGTTGTGTTTTTACCGCCTCTGAAACCGGCGGAGATCGATGTGAGCTTTCGATTTTCCGGTCTGGCGATGGAAAGTCTTCTCCAGCTGCAGGCAGACAACTCGCGCATGATGACGGGCATGCTTTCCGCCAATGGGTCTGTGCGCGGCAACGAAACCGATTCCATGGGGTTCCTGCACAGCCTCGACGGAAAAACGGATTTCGTGGTGGAGGACGGGCGCATTCAGCGTGGGCGCATCATTCCCAAAATTATTACGATTCTCAATTTGCCGACCCTCCTTCAAGGCAAGGTGGATCTGGGGAAGGAAGGCTTGCCGTTTGATAAGATCGTCGGGTCCTTTACCCTGTCGAACGGCGTTCTGACGGAGGATCATCTCATTATCGATAGTCCGGTCATGAAGATGAGCGTCGCCGGCAATTTCGATTTGATGGCGGATCATCTCGACGCCGTCGTCGTGGTGAGCCCGTTCGGATCATACTCGCAGTTGCTGAAAAGCATTCCACTGTTCGGAAAATTGTTCAAAGGCGAACGCGAAGGGACGGCTATTTTCGAAGTCAAGGGGTCGGCCAAAAATCCCGAGGTCACCTATATGCCGCTACGGTCGTTCGCCAAAGGGATAACAGGACTGGCCCAGCTTGCATTCGACATGCTCCGCAATACGATTATGCTGCCGAAAGAAATTATCTCTCCCAGCGAAGAAACGGCCTCGGACGTCCGTGGCGGAAAAAGCGTCGCCCCGGACCTGCCGGAATCTCGCTTGCCTTGAACGCCTGCCGATCGGGTGCTACCATCCAACAAAGAGACCATCGAGGAGAACATTATGGCCGATGACTGCGCGCTGCTCATGATTGCCGCCAGCGAAACCGACTCGAATCTGTACTATGCCACACGATTCATCGCTCCCGATCCGTTTGTATTCATGGAGGTGAACGGGGAGCGGCTGATGGTGATGAGCGATCTGGAGATGGACCGCGCCAGAAGCCAGGCCACGGTCGATCGAGTCGTCTCCTACAGCGAGGTCGAGCGGACGGTTCGCGCCCAAGGCGTCGCAACCCCCGGAACGATCGACATCGTGCACGGTGTCCTCCAGCCGATGGGGATCAAACGGCTGATGGTGCCGTCGAATTTCTCTTATGCGTATGCCGTTCGCCTCCAGCAGCTCGGATATCAATTGGAGGCGAAAAAAGAGCCCCTCTTCGGCGACCGCGCCGTCAAGACAGAGGAAGAGATCCGTCACGTGGAATCGGCGCAGCGCGCAACCGAGCAAGCCGTCGCCGCGGCGCATGCGACCCTCAGACGCGCGGAGGCCCGCAATGGCTTTCTGTGGCTCGACGGCAAACAGATTACATCCGAGTCGATCAAAAAGCTTATCAACGTCGCCTTGATGGAGTGCGACTGCGTCGCCCAACATACGATCGTCGCGGGAGGGGATCAGGCGTGCGATCCTCACAACGAAGGTAGCGGCCCGTTACCCGCCGGCCGCAGTATTATTTTTGATGTGTTTCCGCGCTCGGCGCAGACTCGGTATTTTGCAGATATGTCTCGCACGGTAATCAAAGGCCAGCCGTCGCCTGAATTGAAAAAGCTCTATGACATTGTGAAGGACGCGCAGGAAGAGGCGATTACGAAAATCCACGATGGGGCCGACGGCGCAAGGATCCATCAAGGCATCTGCGACCGATTCGAAGCGGCCGGGTATCGGACGGGAGTGGTCAATGGCCGTATGCAGGGGTATTTCCACGGGACGGGGCATGGGGTCGGACTGGATATTCACGAAGCGCCGCGCATCAGCCGAACGGGTTCGCTCTTGCAAGAAGGACATATCGTGACCGTGGAACCCGGCTTGTATTACCCGGGCCTTGGTGCGATCCGAATTGAAGATATGGTGTTGGTCACCAAAGACGGTTGCCGGAATCTCACCCAGTTTCCAAAGGTCTTTGAGCTCGACTAGCCCGTCTCGACCGGCTCTGGGTGGGTGGAATTGCTCCGGTTGTTATCGCCTGCGGCCTAGCTCGGGAGGTAGCGAGTTTCGGCGCACTTGGGGACAGGCGGGTGTACTAGAGGCTAGTTTGAGCATCCTGTGAGAGGCTTCCCGAAATTTCGGACTTCAGAATAGGTCAAGAATGCGGCTGACCTTTTCAATTCATCGCTTCAATCCCGACACCGATCGACAGCCCCACGAAGAAGACTATCGCCTCGAAGTCGGACGGGGCATGACGGTGCTCGATGCGCTGATCCGCATCAAACATGAACAGGACGGGGCGTTGTCCTTTCGCTATTCGTGCCGGTCGGCGATTTGCGGATCATGCGCGATGACGATCAACGGTCACGAAAAGCTGGCCTGCCGCACGTCCGTTCGTAAAGAACTGGAGCGTCACGGCCGCATTGCCATCGCTCCGCTGAAAAATCTGCCCGTCATCAAAGATCTCGTCGTCGATATGTCGTCGTTCTGGTCCAAGGTGCGTGACATCATGCCGTGGCTCGCCACCGCAACGGAGCGATCGATCTCGACCGACTCAAGCGGAACCTCGCTTCGCCCGCACAGCTACGATTTTCACAATGTGGACGCCTGTATCATGTGCGGTGCCTGCGTCGCGGCTTGCACGTCGCATGAGGTGTCGAAAGGATTTCTCGGCCCGGCCGCCTTGGCCAAGGCCGACCGGTTTGTTGAAGACCCGCGCGAGCCAGAGGCGGCGAAGCGTCTGCGCCTCAAGGAACTCGATCAGCCGAACGGCATGTGGGATTGCGTGCGATGTAATCTGTGTGTGGAAGTCTGTCCCAAAGACGTCAAGCCGATGGAGGCCATCATACGGCTGAGGCGCGGCGCGATCGAACGCGGGCTCACTTCAAGCGGAGGGGCGCAACACATCCTCGGGTTTGTCGATCTCATCAGGTACGAAGGCCGGCTGAATGAAGCCCTCATGCCGCTGAAAGTCGTCGGGATGAATCTGAAACGACTGCTTCAGGTGCTTCCATTAGGCCTCCGGATGTGGCTGAAAGGCAAGGTGCCGAATCCGTTTGCCCCGCCGATTCCCGGGATCGATCACGTACGCTCGATCTTTGCCAAACGCCGCAGTTGACCATGCCGCCTTCCTTCCGAGTGCTCGATGATATCGCGATCGCGGATATTGCGTTTGAGGCCATCGGAAACTCTCCATCGGAACTGTGTTTGGCGGCCGCTCAGGCCTTAATCGAGACACTGGCCGATCCTCGGACGGTGACGAATACGTGGCACCAAACGATTGAGTTAGAGAATGAGACCCTCGCTGAAATTTTATTTGCCTGGTTGTCCGAGCTCGTCTATTGGAAAGATGCCGATGGCGTTGTGTTTAGCCGGGCGTCGGCATCGGTCCATTCCGAGGCGTCTGGACTTTGGCGCTTGCATGGTGAATTGGTCGGCGAGGCAATCGATTCGACGCGACAGCACTTGCGCGCGGACGTGAAAGCGGTGACGAAGCATCTCTACGATGTTCGCCAGGACGACAGGCAGTGGAAAGCCACCGTCGTACTCGATATTTAATTCGAGAACTCATGAAACTCAATACCGACATGATGGTTCATCGAATCTCAGATCAGATCTGGGAAATTCCGACGACTGAGAAGGACGGCATGCGCGTGCCGGCTCGTCTCTACGCCACTGAATCGATCCTTTCAGACATGGATCGGGGAGTGTTCGAGCAAATAACCAACGTCGCGTGCTTGCCTGGCATCCGTCGATATGCGCTCTGCATGCCGGATGGCCATTGGGGGTATGGCTTTCCTATCGGCGGGGTGGCCGCGTTCGATCCTCGCGACGGAATTATTTCTCCCGGTGGGGTGGGCTATGACGTCAATTGCGGGATGCGTCTCATGCGAACTGATCTCACCTTGTCGGACGTCAGACCCCGTCTGGAATCACTCATGACGGAGCTCTTTCGAAAGGTGCCGGCTGGCGTCGGAGCGAGAGGCTCCGTACGGCTCAACCGCCGCGACTTCGACGACGTCATGAAAAAGGGCGCCCGCTGGTGTGTGGAACGCGGCTATGGCTGGACGGAGGATTTGGAACGCATCGAAGAGCGCGGCTGCATCGCCGGCGCCGATCCATCGAAGGTGAGCGATCGTGCCGTCGAGCGTGGCCACAACCAGTTGGGCACGCTCGGGTCGGGCAACCACTATCTCGAAGTCCAGGTCGTATTGAACGATCGCATTTTCGACCTTGTGACCGCTGCGGCGCTCGGCATTCACGGCCACGATCAAATTGTCGTGATGGTTCATTGCGGGTCCCGTGGATTCGGTCATCAGGTGGCCAGCGACTATTTGCAGTCGTTCGAGAAAGCCATGCGGCGCCATGGGATTACGGTGAAGGACCCGCAACTCGCTTGCGCGCCTTTCCGTTCGCCCGAGGGTCAAGATTATTTTTCGGCCATGAATTGCGCAGCCAACAACGCCTTTGCCAATCGGCAGGTGATCACCCATCATATTCGGGAATCCTTCGCCACGGTGTTCGAGAGTTCGGCGGAAGAACTGGGCATGCATCTGATCTATGATGTCGCGCACAACATTGCGAAGGTTGAACGGTACCGGGAAGGGGATCTCGTCGTGCATCGGAAAGGATCGACTCGCGCGTTCGGTCCAGGCCGTGTGGAATTGCCTGAACTCTATCAGCAGACGGGACAACCGGTGATCTGTGGCGGTTCTATGGAAACCGGCTCATATCTCCTGGTCGGGACGGAGCGAGCGATGGATGAGACCTTCGGTTCAACCATGCATGGGTCCGGACGCACCATGTCGCGGGCGCAGGCCAAGAAGACGATTCGCGGCGAACAGGTGAGGAAACAGATGGAGCAGCGCGGTATCGTCGTCAAGACGGCTTCTCTCTCCGGCTTAGCCGAGGAAGCGGGGCTGGCCTATAAAAACATCTCAGATGTCGTTGAGACCTGCGATTTGGCGGGAATCACGAAAAAGGTGGCGGAACTTCGGCCTATCGGCAATATCAAGGGTTAAGCCAAGGTCATCACTCGCTTCCTCCTCTCTGTCAATCAGAATAGACAGTGATCTGATCACGAATCTGTTCCACTCTCTCCTGTACCCGTCCGCGTTTTCTCGCAAATTTTATCGACCTACTGCCTGTTTCCTTGTCTCCTATGACGGAGAAGTTGACACTTCCTAGGGTCCACTCCGTATTTCACCTCCTAAGCCATTCCAATGAGCACCTGGCATATAGGGTGCTTACCTAGGATACATTATTTACTGCCCTGCGGAGGAGCTATGCGATCGATTTACGGCGGACTCGTTCTAGGATTGGGAATCATGATCACCGGCCAGATGGCTAGCGTGACCTATGCCGAGCATGATTTGGCTCAACGATTGCGCCATGACGCACAGGTTCAGTCAAACAATGGCCATTATAAGGAAGCGCAGCAACTGCGAATGATTGCCGACGCGTTAAAAAATAAAGATGCCGGCACCGCCTATCAGGCTCAGGTCGAGATAGGAAAAGGGCAACTCGACAAAGCGATGGACTTACTCAAGGTCAAATAATTGTTTCGCTTCCCGTGCTGCCCCGCCGTCATGATACAGTACGTCACATGCGTGTGACCTTCCCTGTACGACTTATCTTCCTATGCGTGCTTTTTACCGCCGGGACGGCCCTATTCGTCCATCCTCTCGCGGCTGCTCCCGAAGAGGCCACGCTCCCCATGATTATTGCCGCATACGAGCAATTAAAGCCCCACGTCATGACCCGGGCGAGTGAGATCCGAGAAGCGCGAAAGAGAGGCGCGGGGGTGTCTTCTGGTCAGACGCTCGAGGTACGCAAGGAGATCGCCGACCTGGTCAAAATGCTTCGGCGGTTCGATAAAGATCATCTCCGCGCGGCGAAGGGTGCGAAAACCTATCCCGATCGAACGAAGATTCTCAAATTGTTTCACACCTGCGATATGATGCTTCGGCTGCTCGACGCCGAAACCAAATCGAGCGATTTCCAAGTGCTTGGTCTGAAGTATGAGGAAATGTGGAAACAGGCCGAAAATTCACAGGCGCCGGAAACGGCAGATAAGCCCGTCGAAGAAACACAACGGGGGTCCCCAGAAGAGACCCCCGTGCAGCGCTTAGGACGCTAGGTGAGTGTAAGCTGATCGAGACTCGTCAATGATGGTCGAGGTATCGTCAATATCGATTAGTATAAATCGTCTGCGAGAGAGCTATTCCCAGCCCTTCCCCCTTTGTCCGGGGGTGTATAGCAAACGCTAGTGGCCGATCGCGCTCTCGTAGCACATTGAAACACTACCTCGTGCAGGCGCTTCATCATGACGAGCCCACATGGCCCGGTGGACTGAGGTCTGTCATTTCCGCCCTCCCTTCTCCACCGCGCTTCGCAGCGGTTGTTTTTATAGAAGCAACTCGGGTGCCTAGGATAGCCCGATAGATGGCTCTGCAGACATTCATAAATTCGAGTGCTTAGGCTGGCGGAGGGAAGCATCCTGCGTACGACCGCCTACCAAGACGAGGCCCGGCATCAAATGCACCAGCAAGCTGGTGATTTTCAGCCAAAGGAAAGAGAGCGGCGGTCTGCAGGGTGACATGCATTACCGGGGAGGATATACTCGGCCCTCGCAGTTCATGCTGGCTACCCATATGAGGAGATTATGACCGGATTAACCGTGATCGCCCGTGCAAAAGCGAAGACAGGACGCGAGAAAGAATTGGAGCAGGCGATGCGAGCCGTGGTGACTCCCACGCATCAGGAGTCTGGCTGCCTTCGATACACCCTTCACCGTTCGCTGGTCGACCCGGCCGTGTTTATTACGGTGGAGCGGTGGACTTCCAAAGAGGCGATCGATCAACATTTCGCGACGCCGCACATCCAGGCCCTGATGAAGAAAATTCCCGATCTGCTTCTGGAGCCTCCCGACATCACTCTCTATGACCTGTTGCCTGAAGGCGAATCTGAAAAGGCGCGACTCTAGCCGTCTCATCGCCACACGGTTCCGCCGCCGGTGCGGGCTAGGCGCGTTTAATTCGGTTGGCAAATTCAAGTGTGACATCCTGACGATCTCCCTTCGGCACATCCAATAGCGGTCTCGTTCGATAGTTCGCCTGTTCGGCCACGACATTGGCGGGGATCTGCTCGACCCTGATGTTGTAGAGTGTAACGGCATCGTTGTAGAACTCGCGCCGGTCTGCAATGGTACTTTCAAGCACCGAAATGCGCTGCTGTACATGAACGAACTCCTGATTGGCCTTGAGATCCGGATATTGCTCGGCCACGGCAAAGAGTGTCCCTAGCGCGCTGCTGAGACGGTTTTCTGCCCGCGCTTTTTCGTCGGCTGTCATGCTGCGGTCATAGGCTGATCGTGCCTTCGTCACTGCTTCTAAGGTGTCTCGTTCATGGGCCATATAGCTATTGCACACCTCGACGAGTTTCGGCAGTTCGTCGTGCCGTTGTTTGAGCATGACATCGATATTGGACCAGGCCTTATCGATCTGATTCGACAGCCGTACGAAGATATTGTAGGTGCCGACCAGATAGGCAATCAGCCCGATTGCGCCAAAGAGCAGCAACACTCCTATGATCGTCATGCTATACATCGGCTTCTCCCGGTTAAAGTCCAGTGCTGAAGAGCTTTCATCGCACAGCTGTGAGAGAGGTATGAAGCAGGCCCCAAAGGCAGGCTGCGGTTAACGCCGGCCCTCCATAGTAAAGAGCCCACACTTGCCAGCGCATGCGAGCTATTAGAGCGCGTTCGCCACGGTCAGAAATAAGAAAGGGCTCGTCAGGGTGACGTCCAATAAAGAGCCGGGCCTCATTGACGCTTTGTTCCTGATCGCCCTCGTGCGCGGTTCCCAACACATAAAGTGTCTCTTGCGGAAGAATGAATCCCTCCGTACACCGAAGCGTTTTGGAAGAGAGCCATCCGGCGGTCTCAATTCCAAGAGCCCTCAATCCCGCTTCGGCGGCAGGCGGTAATTCTATCGAGCCGGTGTTCTGATAAGTCCCTCTTGTTTCCAGCATCAGGTCAGCGCCGATCGGCAGAATCGTCACGCCACCCGTCGCATCCCGCACGACAAATGGTTCAGAGGACTCGCCTTTCGCGATCGTCACCCATTTCTCTTCTTTGCCATGACGCTGCCGTTCTTCAACCATATAATAATAAAACACGCAGGGCATGGCGCTGAACGGGGCATTGAGCATGGCACTTGCCGGCTCCGCCTTCCCCGTAACCTCGACCAGTCCAACGGCCAAGGATCTGATCGTCGACGTGGGCGTTGTTTCGATGAAACGCTTCCGTCGATTCAGTCGAAATCCATGGACGAAAAGCGCGATGCCTCCGGCGACCCCCAAGAGCAGAAGGACAAATCCTTCGTCAATCTTGCCGGACCAATGGCTTGGTGCCATGACGCGCCGCAGACTCTCCCAAGTCGTCACGCCCAGAATCAGTGAGATTAATCCGCCGATAACGTACCAGTACAACAGTTCCGCTGAAGATCCTTGCTTGGCTACATCTTGCATTGCGGTCCGTTGATCCTGCCTTGCTTGAATTTTTGCCGCTCGGACATACAGCGCTTCTTCCTCGAATGGCGATGTCCCGCCGCGCCCGTACGTCTCGTGTAAACGGGTGAGAACGCCTTCGGGTACCCAACATCCTTTACAGGATGGGCACGCAAATGTCCCTTCGGCTCCGATAGGGTGTTCATCGAGCAACGTCGCGCAACGCGGGCACAAAGTGGCGGTTTGAACCGCTACGGCTGCGCCGGTGACCGTAGATGACTTGTACACCGTCTCGTTATCGACAAAAAGATCCATTTCTCCCGCATCCAACCACACGCCATGCCGCCTTGGACATGCATCGATTTGCGGGGATTGCGCGGAGGGAACTTCAATCAAACATGTGCGACAGTGAGGACATTGCATATACGTAGGGCCAAAAAAAGTATAGCAATGCATCAAGGTATGTCAAAAACGCATCGCCATGAGTGAGTGTTTTGTGAAAGGCGAAACGCTTATGGTACGCTGTGAAAAAGAGGGGCGTAGACGATATGTCGTTGAAATATGCCTTGTATCCGGGGTGTGCGGCGAAAGGGGCGACACCGGAGCTCTATCAATCGACCATGGCGATCATCGGCCGGCTCGGCATCGACGTCGTGGAGCTTCAGGCCGCTTCATGCTGTGGGGCCGGAGTGGTTGGCGAGGCGGATCCAGACCTCGCGCTGGCATTAAATGCGCGTACCTTTTCGCAAGCCGAACAGTTGGGCTTGGACATCATGACGATCTGTGGCACTTGTCAGGGCGTGATGGGAGCCGCGAACAAACGGCTCAAGGATTCGGTTACCCGGGAGCGTATCAATCGTTTGATCTCGCACGAAGGCATGACCTATCGCGGCTCCGTCCAGGTCAAGCATCTTTTATGGATTGTTGTGCGTGAAGTAGGCTTGCAACGCTTACGCGAACAGATTCATATTCCGATGAGTGATTTGAAGATCGCGCCATTCTATGGATGTTACATTCTTCGTCCATCGTGGGACCTGGGATTTGACGACCCAGAGAATCCGACATCATTGGAAAAAGTTATCGCGGCCGTAGGTGGCGAATCGGTTGCGTATGCGGGGCGCACGAAATGTTGCGGCTTTCCGATTATCCTCGAGCAAGAGGCCATCGCCGTCGCCATGGCTGGAAACAACATGAAGGAGGCCAAAGACCATGGCGCGGACCTCATGGTCACACCCTGTCCGCTCTGTCATATGAGTCTCGACATTTACCAAGATCGTGCCGCGCAAGCCGTGCATACCTCGCTGAATCTTCCTATCCTGCATTTGCCACAATTATTAGGACTGGCGATGGGCATACCGGCGAAAGATTTAGGCGTCGCGCGCCATCTTGTTTCAGTCGATTCGATTGTACGCAGGGTGGAAAAACGGCGCACGACACACCGCGAATCATTACCGTCCTAACATAGAACTAGAGGGGTCATGAAAGTCATTAAACTTTCAGAGTATCAGCAGTTTGCATCAGATAAGATGAAGAAGAACAATATCTTTGAAACGCCGCGCTTCTTCTGCGATGTCTATTGTTTCGAGCCCGGTCAAGAACAAAAAGGTCACGTACATGGCGATCAGGATAAAGTCTATCTCGTGTTAGAAGGGCAGGGACAATTCAAGGTCGGCTCGGAGGAACGCGTCTTGGGTCCCGGAGAGGGAACGATGGCGCCGGCCGGCGAAGCGCATGGTGTGCTGAATCATACAAACACCAGGCTCAAAGTCTTGGTATTTGTTGCGCCGAATCCTTAAATGACGGGCAGCACCTTGCGGCGCTGCCCGTCGTCTTTACTTGTTTGACGGCGTCTCTGTCGAAGGATGTCCTGGCTCGATATACGGCATAAGGGGTAGTTGCTTCGCGTCTTTGCTGACCTTGAGGATGGCAATCCCGCCCCGTAATGCGTCCGTCAACGAGTGGGTGACAATTGGATAGACCCCTTCGCCTTTCTCTAGGACGAGGTCGAGAATGGCTGCGCCCGCCGGTCCGATAACATGCGTCTGAATGCCTCTCAAGCGATTGGCCGGATTACCGCTATCCCACACATCATCCCAAATTTCCGCAATGGGGTGAACGGCTGAAAAGTTGTTCGGCCCCGCATTGATAAAAAAGAATCGCACGCGCTCACCCGGCTTGGCTTCCAAGAAATTCCCTCCCGACTTGGCGTGAACCGGATCGTAGCGAAACACGCCTCCATTGAAGACGACATTCTCATAGCGCCGGTCGAACATGGCTTGCACGTCATCCGGGTCTTTATAGAGTTCGGTTTGGACGAGCACGTATTCGCGATCCGCCTTGGGCATCGCTTTCGGATCTTTGGGATCGACAATGATCGCGCCCACCATGCCACGGGCAACGTGTTGAATCATCGGAGACGCTCCGCAATGATAGACAAAGATGCCGGGCCGCTTGGCCTCCCAGGTGTAGTGAAGGGACTCCCCAGGGTTGAGTTCTTTATAATGAGTCAGAAAGCTGGCTTTGGCCGCATGAAAGTCCATCGAATGCGGCCGCGTGTTGCTGGAAGGATTGGTGAGCGTAAAGTCGACCTGATCGCCTTGCTTGACACGAATGACAGGTCCTGGAAATTGATTATTGAACGTCCACGCGCTGTACTTCGTGCCCTCACCATCGACCACCACTTCCGTTTCAACGGCGGTCATTTCCACTTTCACCGTTTTCGCGTGTGCTTCAGCCGATAGAAATAGCCCCACGCCGGCCATCAGGATTGCCAGAAAAGTTTTCGCCGTCTCTTGCCGTTCGTTCATCATGAATGTCCTCTCTCAATAGAAGCGGTGCAATGGCGCAAGATACCTCAGCGGCGATCATTAAAACATGACGTACATCATGTTTTTAAAAGAGAGTCGATAGCCTTTTTAGGGAGGGGATTCGGATCAGATGCGAGGGGTCGCGATCCGTCGTAACTGCGGCAGATTGAGGATGACCAGCTTCTTGGCCGTTCCTGTCACCAACTTTGCGATCTTAAACCGGCTCATGATGCGAATAGCCGTTTCGGTCGTGATACCGACCATATTGGCAAGGTCCTGGCGGGTTAAATGGACCGTGAGGCGGTGTCCTGTTCCCTCCCGTATGCTGGATCGTTCTACAAGATTGATAAGGAGACCCGCCAATCGTTGTTCCGCACCGTCGAGCGCCAGCACTTTGTTCTGTTCTTGAGCTTCATTCAAGCGCGTGCCGAGATATTTGATGACTTCCACGGCAGTTTCTGGATTGCGCGTCAGCATGTCAAAATAGGCTTGCTTGCGGAGGCGCAACACACTGACCTCTCCCATCGGTTGGGCACAACCGGGATGAGGTGCGCCGTCGAACACCGCCGCTTCGCAACAGAAGAGATCCCCCGGCATTAATACTTTGAGCGTCACTTCTTTTCCATCCGGGGACGTTTTGACGCATTTCACCGTGCCTTCTTTGACAATGTGAAAAAACTCGGCGGGATCGCCTTCGCGAAAAATAAATTGTCCCTTGCGGTACCGAGTTTCTTTGACTTCGCCCGCTAAGCGGACTCGTTCCGATCCTTTCACCAGATTGAAGAGCGGGATCATTTTCAGCGGATCCGATTTCTTCATACGCAGATGCGCGTGACGGCCTCCACGATGGAGCGCGCGCTGATGCCATAGCGATCCACCAGTTCATCCGGTTTCCCGCTATGTGGAATTTCGCGCACGGCAATTTTATGGACACGGAATCCTTCCGAGCTGACGGCCCCGAGCACCGCATCACCCAGACCGCCGTGCGCGTAGTGGTCCTCGACCGTGAGCAATCGTCCCTGAGTGGCGCGCCCGCATTCGACCAATGTGGCTCGGTCGATCGGCGCGATACTGTACAGGTCGATCACGCGGACGGCCATACCCCCCGCCTTCAACTGGTCGTATGCTTTCAACGCTTCGAAGAGTGTCACCCCGGCCGCAACGATCGTGATCTTGTCGGATTCGCTTGTGCGCAGGACTTTGCAGCCGCCGATCGTGAACTTTTCTTCGTTGGAATAGAGAATGGGCGCTTTCGGCCGGCCGGTTCTGATGTATGCGGGTCCTTGGTGCGCCGCCATCAACTCGACGAGCCGGTGGGTGCAGACGGCATCGCTGGGATAGAGCACCACCATGTCCGGCTGCGCACTCATCATCGCGATATCTTCCAGTCCCATTTGGGACGGTCCATCCTCGCCGATGCTCACGCCGACATGGGATCCCATCAATTTGATGTTAGATCGGCTGATGGCCGCCATTCGGATAAAATCGTAGGCGCGCGTCAGGAAGCACGCGAAGGTTGCAGCAAAGGGAATTTTTCCGCAGGCAGCGAGTCCGGCCGAAGCGCCGATCATATTTTGCTCGGCGATAAAATTCTCGAAAAATCGGTCGGGAAACTGTTTCCCGAATTTATCGGTAAAGGTCGAATTTTTCACATCGGCATCGAGTGCGACGACGAGGGGATTGGCCTCGCCTAAGGCGGCCAATGCGACGCCAAACGCCTCGCGGGTCGCCACGGAGTCGGTGGATTTATAGCTCGGTGGCGCCATGGCTTTAGCCGGTTTCTTCCCATTGGTCCACGCATCAGGAGGTTGAATATCCGGTTGGGCGGCGCTTTGTCGAAACTGTCGGGTGAGCGCTTCTATGGCCTTGTCCGCCTGCTCGCCCTTCTTGAGCGGCTTACCGTGCCAATCTGGTTGATCCTCGATGGAGGGCAGGCCTTTGCCCTTCAGCGTGCGGGCTAAGATGATGGATGGCCTTCCTTTCGTGAAGGCCGCCTCTTGGAAGGCCGCCAGCAACTTGGAGATATCGTGCCCATCGACGACGATGGCATGCCAGCCGAATCCACTCCAGCGTGCGCGGTACGCCTCCATGTCGTGTTGCAACATCGTGGGATCGCTCTGTCCGAAGCGATTGACGTCGATGATGGCGCACAGATTGTCGAGCGCATAATGTTTGCCGACTTCAGCCGCCTCCCATACGGAGCCTTCCACCGACTCGCCGTCGCCCATCAAGACATACATCCGTGCAGGCGAACGATCCAATCGCTTGGCGTTCAATGCCATGCCGACCCCGGCCGGCAGGCCTTGTCCTAATGAACCGGTCGCAAGATCGACGAAGGGTAGTCGAGGGGTGGGATGGCCTTCGAGGTCAGAGCCCAAAGTGCGCAAACGAAGCAAGTCGTTCCGATCGAATAAGCCGACTTCGGCCCATGCGGCGTAGAGGAGGGGAGCGGCATGGCCTTTCGATAATATAAAGCGATCGTTCGCGGGATGCTTCGGATGTTTGGGATCGTAGCGCATGATGGAGAAAAACAATGTTGCCACGATATCGGCCGCCGACGTACAGCTCGACGGATGTCCACTCCCGGCTTCGCTCGTCGCTCGCACGCTGTCGATGCGGAGTTGGGTCGCCTTATTTTGAAGCACGGTGAGCAGCGTATCCTCGGTCATTCTCACGGCCATGGTTCTCTCCTTTATTGAGACATCTGGGTACGTTGTAACAAACCATGGGGAACGCGTCAATTACGAGGGTCTTTTAGGGTGGGCTACCTGATCGCGACCTCTTTGGGCATCGACCGATCGTGCTATGGCGTCAGGGGACTCTCCGGAACGCGAACGGCTGGAAGCGCCGGGCTGTGCTGCTGAGGCAAGATACGGAAGTGCGTGATGGCATAGGACACGGGTTGACCGACTTCGAATCGACGCTGCCGAAACTCTTCTTTATTCATCCGCGAACGGAGAATGAGACCTGTTTCGGTTTCGATCTCCAATCGATACGCGATTCCCAAAAAGTAGACGTGCCGCAAGCGTGCCCGCTGGCGAAAATGACGAGGGTCTTCCGATAACTTGATGTAATACGGTCGAAAGCCGATTCGAACCAGATGCCCATCGGGAAAATCGGGCGCGGGGAACTCTAGATCCCGGACGTGAGCCACACCTCCCTTAACTTCCGCCTCGACAATATTCATCGAGCCGATGAATCGCGCCACGAATTCGGTGGCTGGATCTTCATAGACCTCTGCCGGCAACCCGATCTGTTCCAGACGGCCTTTGGAAAAGACGATCAGCCGATTCGAGACTTCCATAGCTTCTTCTTGATCGTGCGTCACAAAGAGACTGGTCACGGCCAATTCATCATGAAGACGGATGAGCCATTCGCGAAGTTCTTGACGCACCTGCGCATCGACGGCGCCGAACGGCTCATCCAGCAATAAGACCGTCGGCCGCGGAGCAAGCGCTCGCGCGATCGCGACCCGCTGTCGTTGCCCGCCTGACAGTTGATGCGGATAGCGATCACCGAGTCCGGGCAGACCCATGAGCTGGAGCAATTCCGTGACTCGAGCCGAAATGTCCGACTTGGCTGTCTTCCTAATTGAAAGTCCGAACGCCACATTTTCAAAGACCGTCATGTGCTTAAAGAGGGCGTAGTGCTGGAATACAAATCCGATATTGCGCTGCTGAACCGACAGATCGTTGACGCGTACCTGATCGATGAAGATGTCACCGGACGACGGTGACTCCAATCCCGCGATCATGCGCAGGACGGTAGTCTTCCCGCTGCCGCTGGGGCCAAGCAGTCCCAATAGCTCGCCCGCTTGTACGGTAAAGGAGACGTCCGATACAGCCTGAACGGAGCCGAACCATTTCGAGAGACCACGCACTTCGATCTTCACGAGTTCACCATCCGAAGGGAGGTCTCGCCGACCGTCGAAGATCGCGCTTTCACGAGTTCGAGAATCATCAGGATGACAAACGAGACTGCGAGCAGGATGGCGGCAACCGCATAGGCGCCGACATAGTTAAAATCCACATAGCTCTGATAAATGTGCAGCGTCGCCGTCTGTGTGAGCTGCAAGATGTTGCCCGACACCACGAGCACGGCGCCGAATTCACCGATAGCCCGCGCGATGGTCAAGGTGGCGCCGTACACCATGCCCCACCGGATCGCCGGAAGAGTGACCCGCAGAAAAATCTGCCATTCATTGGCGCCGAGCGTTCGCGCCGCTTCCTCGCTTTCCGTGCCGATCGCCATAAGAATCGGCGTCAGCTCTCGAACGACAAACGGGAACGTGACGAACACCGTCACGAGCACCATGGCCGGAAGCGCATACAGGATTTTGATATCCATCGCCCCGAACCATGTACCGAGGATCGTCCCAGGCCCGAAGAGAAGGATCAGCATAAATCCTGTGATGACCGGCGAGACCGAAAAGGGAAGATCGATCAGGCCGCTCAAGAATGTCTGTCCCCAAAACCGTTGGCGGATCAACACGAGGGCCGTGATGGTGCCGAAGACCAGATTGACGAAGAGGACAATGAGCGTGATCTCTGCCGTCAGCCAAAATCCATGCAGGGCTTCCGGCCGTGTCACTTCGCGCCAAAACACCGAAAGCCCTTCTCCGAACGCCTGCACGCACAAGTATGCCATCGGTCCGATGAGCAGAACCGAAAAGTATATCCAGACAATGAAGATGAGAAGGCGGCGAATCATGATCGTCAAATGGTCGAGGCTAAGATGACATTATGAAGGCACAGGCTTTCCTATGAGAAACGCCGGAAGCCGTTCCCCTGGCGGTCGAATAAGCCGTTCCAATAGCATCAACGCTAGAAAACAGAACAGCAAAACCACGACCGATACCGAAGTCGCGCCTTGCGGATTGTAACTTTCGATTTCTCCATATACATAGACGGCCGCGACTTGAGTTTTCAGTGGAATATTTCCCGCCACGATGACGACAGAGCCAAATTCTCCTAACGCGCGGACAAAGGTGAGGAAGACGCCCGTCAGTAGTCCCGGCAGAATAGATGGTACCGTCACCCGCCAGAAGGCTTGCCACGGTGTCGCGCCGAGCGTATAGGCCGCCTCCTCTTGATCCTGTTCCAGTTCCATGAGTACGGGCTGGAGCGCACGAATCGTAAAGGGCATGGTGACAAAGAGCATCGCGAGGACGATGCCGGGCACATTGTAAAGGACTTCAATCCCGCCGCGCTGCAACCATGCGCCGAGCGGGCTGGTCGCTCCGTACACCGCCGCGATCATGATGCCCGCGACGAGTGTGGGAATAGCAAAGGGGAGATCCACCAGCGCATTGAGGAAAGCGCGGCCGGGAAAGTCAAAACGCACCAAGACCCAGGCAGAGAGCGTACCGAAGACGGCGTTGACGCACGTGGTGATCAATGCCGCTTGAAGGGTCAAGACCAGTGCCGCTTGCGCTTGTGGTTGCAGAATATCGTCGATAAAGCGACCCCAGCCGTCAGCGAACGATTGCCATCCGATCCCTGCGAGAGGCAGGACGATCAGACACAGGACGTATCCGACCGTGGCGGATCGTAACGCCAATCTCGTCAGGGTATGGCCGGTCATTCGGCTTCGCGCCTGCTCATTTTGATGACCACGGTGAGGGGCTCACTTTCCTCGAGCCACCTCTTCGACGGCGCGGGTCCACACTCCTTGCGGACTAAAGAGAAGCGAGGAGATCTTTTCCCATCCCCCCAGGTCCGCGATCGTGAAGAGATGCGCCGGCTGGGAGAAGGACTTGGAAGTTGACGTGGCAGCCCGAGCGGTCGATACCGTCCGGAACTCATATTCGGCGAACGCCCGTTGCGCGTCCTCGCTATGCAGGAAAGCGATAAACGCCTCCGCGACGTCTCGCGTCTGATGCTTGTCGACATGTCGATCGATCAGCGCGGCAGGATTTTCGATCAAGATGGTTTCAGCGGGCAGCACCAACTCTATCGGCCGGCCGCTTGTGATGCGGGGCAACAGTTCGTTTTCGTAGGTCACGATGACGTCGCCCACACCGCGTTCGAACGTCGTGACGGATTCGCGCCCGCTCTTATCCATCACCTTGACGTTCTTTTGAATTCGTTTGATCAGACCGGCCGCTTGCGCCTCGGGCGCGCCCTGTTTGGCATCGGCGAGTTTCAATCCGGCGCCGTACATCGCGATGATGTCCCACATGGCCCCGCCGGAAGTCTTGGGATTGGGATAGAGAACCTCGACTCCCGGCTTGGTCAAATCATCCCAGGTCTTGATGCTTTTGGGATTGCCTTTGCGGACACCGAAGGCGACGACCGACGCGCTGACATTTCCACGATCGGCGGCCTTGCGCCAATCGTGCGTGATGAGGCCCGCTTTGACGATCTGATCGACATCGCCCTCAACCGACAATGCCGTAACATCGGCGTCGAAGCCGCCGATGATGGCGCGCGCCTGCGCGCCTGATGCGCCGTACGAACTGCGAATGCGAATCTCCTGGCCCGTACGCTGTTTCCATTGCTGTTTGAACGTGGGTATCAACCGGTTTTCATACGCTTCTTTTGGAACGCTGTAGATGGCCAAGAGCAATTCCCGTGAATCCGCGGCGACCGCTGCCGGCACCCCGACACAGAGCAGGACCACACTGACAAGGAGATGATTGAGCAAGGCATGCACAGCATCCGGCAAGGTCGTGCGGATAGATTCAACGTGACGGGCGTGTGGCATGGGCGGCCTTTCCTTTCGTTTGTTTGGCGAAATCGCTGAGAGTGTAATGATCGAGAATATCCGAGATCGCATTGCGCACGTCCAACATGACGCCTTGAATCGGGCAGGCGTCGTCGCCTTTCTGGTCGGCGTATGGGCAGTCGCTGCACTTTTGATAGGCGGTTTTACTGACGCATGCGATCGGTGCAAGCGGTCCATCCAAAATACGAATCACTTGTCCCAGGGTAATGTCGTCCGGAGGTTTGAGAAGACTATAGCCACCGCTCACACCGCGCCGGCTCGCGAGCAGACCGGCATTTTTCAACGCCAGAAGGATTTGCTCAAGAAACTCGATGGGAATCTGTTGCTGTTCGGCAATTTCATGGCGTTGGACGAGATGCTGGCCGTAGTGTTCAGTCAGCGCGATGAGCGCTCGAAGGGCATACTCGCTTTTTTTTGAAAATCGCATTTGTCGACTTCTTC
>Ga0070672_100000122_pt1 | contig 40112 bp, 37 predicted proteins | sample KBSM13metaG_FD_66151 | JGI IMG/M metagenome (GOLD analysis project Ga0070672, IMG submission 66151) | Miscanthus rhizosphere microbial communities from Kellogg Biological Station, Michigan, USA - KBS M1-3 metaG | ecosystem: Host-associated > Plants > Roots > Rhizosphere > Soil ... | reverse complement strand
GAGCGTGTGGCCGTTCACCATCGCCGCTTCCGGCAGGCAAAGGAGATAGACGGCGCCGGCCACGTCTTCGGTAGTGAGCACCGGTCCCGCTGGCGTGCGTCGCGCGAAGTCCTCGAGGAGCTCGACGCGGTTCGGAAAATATGCGAGCGCGTCGGTGTCGACGACGCCCGCGCTGACGACGTTCACGCGGATGCCCTTGGGTCCCAACTCCTGGGCCAGCGCCCGCGCGAGCGCTTCCAGCGCCGCCTTCGACGCGCCGATGAAGCCGTAGCCCGGCATCGCGCGCTGGGCGCCGAGGCTCGACATCGCGATGACGCGCCCGCCGGAGGCCATCAGCGGGAGCGCCCGCTGCGCGAGCAGGTTGAGGGCAAGCGCATTGGTCTCCATGCACCAGCGCCAGTGCTTGAGCGTCATCTCGGTCGTCGGCTTCAAAACTCCGGATGCCGCATTGCTGACGATGATGTCGAGCCGGTCGAAGTGCCGCGCGAGCTCGGCGAAGATCTCGTCGACGGAATCGGGGATGCCGACGCTGCCCTGGATCGCGACCGCGCGGCGGCCGAGCGTGCGGATTTCGGCGCACAGCGCTTCCGCTTCGTCCGCGCTGTTGTAGTAGTTGGCCGCGACATCGCAGCCGCTACGCGCAAGCTTGAGCGCGACGGCGCGGCCGATGCCGCGCGCGGCGCCGGTGACGAGAGCGATCTTTCCGGTCAGAGCACCGGTCATGGGTGTTCTCTGCACGCGCGCATTGGTACGTTCGGATGCGCCTGCAGCGGGCAAAACCGCTATTTTAACCCGTGGCGCCGGCTCCGATATAATCGCGCCTTTCGACGCGGCTGGTGTCGCCACGCCGCTTCCCGAAGGCTCCTTCCCCGATGCTCGACCGCCGTCTTCCGGAACGCGCCGCCGGTCAGAGCGCCGCCGCGACCCCTCCGCGCCTCGAGGCGGCATGGCGGCGCGGCGAAATCGTCCTCAAATGGATGGCCATCGCACTGGCATGCTCGATTCCGGTATCGGTGGCGGTCGACAACGTGCTGCTGTACCTGCTGCTGTTCTTCTGGCTGGCCGGCGGCGCGTATCGCGAAAAGGTCGCGGCAATCCGGGAAAATCCGGTGGCCTGGCTCGCGCTTGCGCTGTGGGGCCTGTTCGCGGTGGGCGCGCTGTATTCGATCGGCAGCCGCCAGGATGTGCTGGACGGGCTGGGCAAGTCCATGCGCATCCTGCTCATCCCCCTTCTCATCCACCTGTTGCGCGAACCCGAATGGCGCGAACGCGGCCTCGTCGTGTTCGTCGGCTCGATGCTGGTGGCGCTCTTGCTGTCGTGGCTGCTGTGGCTCGGCGTCGTGTCGGGCAACGACTGGATCAAGGGCAATCCGCTCGACCCTTCGGTATTCAAGGCGCACAACACCCAAAACGTGTTCATGGCGTTCGCCACGTTCCTCATGGCGCAGGCTGCGCTCGAGACGAGGACGCGCGGTACCCGAATCGCGTTGTGGCTCCTTTGCGCCGCGGCGGCCGCCAACGTGCTGCTGATCGTGCCTGGCCGCGCGGGAATGGTAGTGCTGGTGGTGCTCTTCGTTTACTTCCTCGCTCGCGTGCTGAAGGCGAAGGGGCTTGCCGTCGCGGTCATCGCGCTGGCCGGGCTGGCCGTGGCGATATTCGCAGCGCCGGAAAGCATGCTGCACCGGCGCATCACGCTCGCGGACCAAGAGTTCGCGCAGTGGCGCGCCGGCGTGCCCGCGGAGCCGACGTCGTCGGTCGGCCTTAGGCTGGAATATTTCGAGAACACGTTGCACATCATCGCCCGTAATCCTGCCATCGGTGTCGGCACGGGCGGCTTTGCGAAAGCGTACGCAGACCGCGTGCAGGGAACCGACGCCGAGCCGACGCAGAACCCGCACAACCAGATTCTGCTGCTGCTCGTGCAATTTGGCGTGGTGGGCTTCGCGCTGTTCACGGCGCTGCTCGTCACCCAGTGGCGGCTCGCCGCGCGGCTGCCGAGCGCTTTCGACGTCGGCGCGGCGCGGGCGTTCGTGCTCTGCATCGGCATCGCGAGTCTCGCCGCGTCCACGCTGCTCGACCACGCCGAAGGGTTCTTCTTCGCCTACATGAGCGGCCTCCTTTTTGCCGGATATCGCTCCCACGCTCCGTCCCGCATCTGGGGGCAGCCGCGGTGAATCTCCGTCGGAACGGCTCAACCCGGAGCGCGCCCGTTCCGCCGACTCCCGCGAGCGTGCTGCTGGTCGTCACCCGGCGAATGGGTGACGTGCTGCTCGCGGCGCCGCTCGTCCGCTCGGTCCGAGCCGCGTGGCCGCACGCCGCGATCGACGTGCTCGTATTCGACGGCACGAGGGAAGTGCTGTCGGCGCATCCCGACGTGCGGCGCGTACTGACCGTTCCGGAGCGTCCCGGAATCGCGCAGCACGTGCGATTCCTGTTCGAACTGTTCCGCAAACGCTACGACGTTTCGCTCTCGTGCGTCGCGAGCGACCGCCCGACACTGTATGCCGTGGTCGGCGGCCGCTGGCGGGCGGGACTCGTCGTGCCGGGCAGGACGTCCGGGTGGAAATACTGGCTTCTGTCGCGGCCGGTCGCTTTCGACAACGTCGATACGCACACCGTCGCGATGAATCTCGCGCTGGCGGACGCGATCAACATCGCGCGGCGGCACGACTTCGACATTCGATGGACCGCGGATGATGCCGCGCGGGTCGCTTCGCTCCTGCCGGCGTTAGGGGCGGGCACGCCTTACGCGGCCCTGCATGTCCACCCCAAATTCAACTACAAGATGTGGCACGCGGCCGGTTGGGTAGGCCTTGCGCAGTGGTTGCGCGAGCGCGGGATCGCCACCGTCCTGACGGGCGGACCGGAAGGCAGGGAGGTCGACTTCGTGGCCGCCGTCGCCGCACAGATGCCGGCGGGAACGATCAACCTCGCCGGTCAACTGACGCTCGCGCAAAGCGCATGCGCGATAGCCGGCGCACGGGTCTACGTCGGGCCGGACACGCTGACGACGCACATGGCGGCTGCCATCGGTGTTCCGACCGTAGCGCTGTACGGCCCGTCGAATCCCGTGAAATGGGGACCGTGGCCGAAGGATTTCACCGGCACCACTTCGCCGTGGCAGCGCGTTGGCAGCCAGTCGATGCGCAACGTCCGGTTGGTGCAGGGCGTGGGCGCGTGCGTGCCCTGCATGCGCGAAGGATGCGACCAGCACGTCGCGAGCTTCTCGGACTGCTTGCGCCAGTTGCCGCTGCCCACCGTCACGGCCGCCGTCGAGAGGGCGCTGGGGAAGGCTTGAACAAGCGACGCGGTTCCGTCAACCAGTCGCGCCGCGGCTAGCCGGGCTCGCCCCAGCCGGGACGTCCTGCCAGCACGAACAGGAACGCGCTCGCCATCGCCGGCCACAGCAGCAGCACGGCGTGCGTGAGGCCGTTGAAGTTGAGCAGGTGGCCGTAGGACACATTGAAGAGCGAAAGCGGCGCGCGCGCGAAGACTAGATCCGGCACGAACAGCGTGGCGAGCAGCGACGACAGCAGCGCGACGGTCGCGAGCGTCACCTGCACGGAGCGGGGCAATCGGATCGCCACCGCCAGCAGCAGCGCGCCTGCCCCGACGCCGAGCGCCACGCCGGGCGTGAGCCAGTGCTCGCCGACGGCGGGATTGAGCAGCAGCAACGCGGCGACGCCTTTGACGATCGCCGCAGCGCCGATCAACAGCAGCACGGCACCCGCCACGTGCGATCGCTCGCGCATCAGGAGCGCGACGAAAAGGCCCACGCCAAGCAGCTGAAAGGCGCTCTGCGCGCTTTCGACGAGCGTCGCGGCGACATCGGTCGGAACCGGTCCTGCGAACGGCCGCGCCGCGGCGTCGTACATGGCGGCGAACAAGGGGATGCCGGGATTCGCCTGCACCGCGAGCCAGATCGCGAGCAGCGCGAGACCGATGTCGCCCGCTGCGCCCGGCAGGAACCAGCGCTCGCGCGCCGTCGACAGCCAGCGGCCCGCGGTGGGCGAGCGCGCGAACAGCACGGCGAGGAAACCACCTAGCGCCGCGCCGGTGTTATTCGAGAACAGGTCGGCGACGCTCGCGACCCGCGTCGGCAAGTACATCTGCAGCGATTCGATCGCGAGCGACATCAGTGCGCCCGCGACAATCGCGAGGGTGAGCCGGCTTGCACCGGAGCCGCCGGCGCGCGGCATCAGGCCGACGAAGAACCCGAACGGCACGTACGCGAGCACGTTGATGATGAAGTCGTAACGGACCCATCGCGGCGGCCAGGGGGCGAACAGGAAATAGGCCGTGCCCGGAACCGGACTCAGCCAGTTGATGAACGGCTGGAGGCTCGCGTATACGATCGCGAGCCCGTACAGCGTCGCGAGGAACTGCGGGAGCAGGGACGTGCGTCCCCGCGCTTGCGGCCTCCAAACGGGGACGGCGGGCCCGATCAGCGGCCGGCTTTGATCCCGGTCCACAGCTTGTTGCGCAGCCGGCGTTGCGCGCCCGTGAGGTCCTGCAGCTGCTCGAGCTTCTCGGCGACGGTCTTGTCCGGGAAGATCGCCGGATTCTTGAGAAGCTCGGGCTTGATGAACTTGACAGCGGCCATGTTGGGATTCCCGGAGCCGATGAGGTTGGTGAGCTCCGCGGAGTTCTGTCCCTCGAGCATGAAGTTCATGAACTTGACGGCGAGATCGGGTCGCGGCGCGCTCTTGTCGATCACCATGTTGTCGACGGCGAGCACCGCACCCTCCTTCGGCATCCCCTGGAGGATCCTGAACTTGCGCCCGGCGGCCTGCGCGTCCAGGTTCGCCTGGAAGATGTCGTTCGAGTAGCCGTGCACGAGCCAGATGTTGCCGACGGTGAGCTCCTTGATGTACGACGACGCATTGAACGCGGCCCAGTACGGCTTCGCCTTCTTGATCACGGCGACGGCCTCGTCCCAGTGCTTCGGGTCGACGTCGTTGGCGGAGTAGCCGAGGTACTTGAGCGCGGCGGCGAAGAGCTCGTTGGCGCTGTCGAGCACCGTGACGCGGCCCTTGATCTTCTCGAGATGCTTGGGATCGAAGATCACCGCCCACGTGTCGGTCGGCAGGCCGAGCTCCTTGATCTTCTGGTCGTTGTAGCCAATGATCGTCGTCGACATCGCGTACGGCACCGAGAATTTGTTGCCTGGATCGAACGGCGTGTTCAAGTAGCGCGGCTCGATGTTCTTGAGATTCGGCAGCTCCGCCTTGTCGATGGCCTTGAGCCGGCCGCTCTTGATCAGTGCCTGCACGGCATTCGACGTCGGCACGTACATGTCGTAGCCCTTGGCGCCGGCGGACAGCTTGGCCAGAAGCTCCTCGTTGTCTGAATAGTAGGTCTGGACGACGGCACACTTGCAGAATTCCTCGAACCGCTTCACCGTCTCCGGCGCGAGGTAGTTGTTCCAGTTGTAAAGGTGGAACTCGTCCTTGCCGGCGGCGCTCGCGGAGAGCGGGAAGGCGAGTGCGGTGGCGGCCACGACAATGAGCGCGGCGAGCAGGAGCACGAGACGTTGCATCGTCATTCCTCTTCGGCGGAGAACAGGTTCGGGGAAAGGCGCGAAGCGACGATGATAAGCGCGAGCGTCAGCAGCATCAACAATGTCGACACGGCGTTGACCTCGGGCGTCACGGCTATCTTGATCATCGAGTAGATCTGCAGCGGCAGCGTCACCGTTCCCGCTCCCGCGGTGAAGAACGTGATGACGAAGTCGTCGATGGACAGCGTGAACGCCATGAGCGCGCCGGCGATGACGCCCGGCATGATGAGCGGCAGCGTCACGTAGCGAAACGCATTCCACGGCGTTGCGCCGAGGTCGCGCGCCGCTTCGGTCAGGCTCTCGTCCATGCCAGCGAGGCGCGAGCGGACGACGATCGCGACGAACCCGATGCAGAACGCGATGTGCGCGAGGGCGACCGACACAAGCCCAAGCGTGAAGTTGAGGAGCACGAAGAAAATGAGCAGCGATACGCCCATCAGGATCTCGGGGATGGCGATGGGCGTCAGCACGAGGATTGGCAGCAGCTTGAGCCGGTAGCGATACATCGCCACGCCGGCCATCGTGCCGAGCAGCGTGGACAGGAGGCTTGCGACGAGCGCGATGATGAGCGAATTGCTCGCCGCGGCGAGCATGTCCTCGTTGTGAAACAGCTTGTAGTACCAATCGAGCGTGAAGCCCACCCATTCGGCGTTGAGCCTCGAATCGTTGAACGAATACAGCACGACGATGACGAGCGGCACGTACAGAAACGCGTAACCCGCCGCAGCCGCGATCCACAGCCAGGGCGAGCGCTTACGCATTGGCCGCGCTTGCGCTCGAAGGATTGCCGAGGTTGCGCCGTCCGACCCAGGCGGCGGAGCCGGCGAGCGCGAGAGCGACGACCGTCAGCACGATCGAGAGCACGCTGCCGAACGGCCAGTCGCGGGTCTCCAGGAACTGCTGCTTGATCACGTTGCCGATCAGGCTGTCGTCGGGCCCGCCCAGGATGTCGGGAATGGCGAAGATGCCGAAGGCGGGAATGAACACCAGCGCCGCGCCGGCATAGACGCCCGGCAGCGACAGCGGAAAGGTGATCCGCCAGAAGCGCTGCCACGCGTTCGCTCCGAGGTCCTGCGCGGCATCGAGCAGCGTCGGGTCGTGCTTCTCGAGGTTCGCGTACAGCGGCAGCACCATGAACGGCAGGTGCACGTACACGAGGCAGATCAGCACGGCGAACGAGCTGAACAGCAGCGACACCGGCTCCCGGCCCAACATCGCGAGCAAGGCGTTCACGGCGCGCGCCAGCACTGCCTGGGGCCCGAGGATGATCATCCACGCGTAGATGCGGATGAGGAAGTTGCTCCAGAACGGCAGGATCACGAGCAGCAGCAGCAGGTTGCGGTGGCGCTTCGGCGACTTCGCGATCAGCACGGCGAGCGGGTACGCAAGCGCGAGACACAGCAACGTGGTCACGAGGGCATACCAGAACGACTTCACGAACACCTCGGCATACACGGACTCCGTGAAGAAGCGCGTGTAACTTTCGAGGTTGAGGTCGAGCTTCCCTGCTTCGTCGAACAGCGGTGCCAGGCCGCCGAATTCCCCCGGCGTGCGGAACGACGCCAGCACCATGATGAGCGTCGGGATCGCGAAGAACAGGAGGAGGTAGACGAGCGGCGGGCCGACGACCAGCCATTTGCCCAGCTTCGCGGATGCTCGCGTCCCCATCCTATTCGCGCCCTCCGCACCGCTTCTGGACTCTGGTACGCAAGGTTGTCGGGCGCTGCTCAATCGCGCGGCGACGCGCCCTTCGGGCCTGGGCTTTGCCCACCGCGCTCATTCGCCTATGAAGTGGCCGGCTTCCGGCGGCCAGCTCATTTGTACCGCGTCGCCGACCTCGAAGAACTTGGCGCCGCCGACCGCCGAATTGGCGAGCAGCGCCTCGATCTTGTGGCCGCCGGGGGTGGCGACGATGTAGACGGTCACGTCCCCCATGTAGAGGAGCTCGGCCACCTTGCCGTTGAAGTGATTGTCCGTCGTATCCGACGCCACCGCGGCCGCAATGCGGATCTTCTCCGGTCGCAGCGCGACCGTTCCCGGATGGCCGGGCGCGAGCGCCGATGTCGTCGCCACGCGCACGGCGCCAAGACCTGCGACGTCGACCGTGACGATGCCCGTCGAATTGCGGCTGACCGCGCCCGACAGGAGGTTGCAGTGGCCGATGAAGTCGGCGACGAAGCGCGTCTTCGGAAAGCCGTAGATCTGCGACGGCTGGTCCTCCTGCTCGACGCGGCCGGCGCTCATCACGGCGATCCGGTGCGACAGCGCGAGCGCTTCGGTCTGGTCGTGCGTCACGTAGACGAACGTGATGCCGACTTCCTTCTGCAGGTTGATCAACTCGAACTGCATCTCTTCGCGCAATTTGGCATCGAGCGCGGCGAGAGGTTCATCGAGCAGCAGCACCGTCGGGTGCGTGACCAGCGCCCGGGCGATCGCCACTCGCTGCTTCTGTCCGCCGGACAACTCGTGCGGATAGCGCTTGCCGAAGCCCGTGAGGCGCACATCGGCAAGCGCCTCGGCGATCTTGCCGCCGATGTCGCGCGATGGGGTCTTGGCCATCCTGAGCGGGAAGGCGACGTTGCCCTCGACGGTCATGTGCGGAAACAGCGCGTAGCTCTGGAATACCGTGCGCACGGGACGCTCTTCCGGCGGCCGTCGCGCCATGTCCTCGCCGTTCAGGAAGATGCTGCCACCGTCTGGCAGGTCGAATCCGGCAATCATTCGCAAGAGCGTCGTCTTGCCGCACCCGGACGGCCCAAGCAGCGTAAAGAACTCTCCCGCTTCGATGCCGAGGCTGACGCCATCGACGGCCGTGAAATCGCCGAAGCGGCGCGTGACGTTCCGGATTTCCAGCAGCGCCATCGGCTGTTATGGTTTTGGCGGGATGACTTAAGCGGCGGATTGTATAGCAACGCCGTCATGCGGCGACGTCGACGCGCGGCGACGACCGCCATGGTATGTTCGGCGCATGAACGACGGATCGCACACGCCGCTCCTCGACCAGTTGCGGCAGCGAGCCGAATCCGTGCTGCTCGAATTCGAGCCTGCCGCGATCGACGAGTCGGCGCTCGAGGATCTGGCGCGTTTCGTTCTCGGAGAGTCGAAGGCTTTCCTGCATCGCGCGCCGCTTGCCCACGTCAATTCGCGGCGCGCCTGACTCAGCCGGTCGACGGGCACAGCGCGGCCGGCGCGTTACGCCTATCCCGCTCCGAGCTTCCACAGGAATATGCCGATCGCCATCACGAGCACCAGCGCGATGAGCGTGAGCAAGCTATTGCGCGCGCGCTGCGCGGCGAGGAACTCCCTGATGATTTCGTCGGAGATCGGCGGCGGCGCCATGAGCCGCTGGTGGATGAGCCGGGGCAACTCCGGCAGTGCTGCGACAATGTACGGCGCCTCGGCCAGCAAACGACGCTTGAGCGCCGGCGGCCCGATGCGGTCCTCCATCCAGCGCTCGAGAAACGGCATCGCCGTGACCCAAAGATTAAGCGCGGGATCGAGCTGCCGCCCCAGGCCTTCGACGTTGAGCAGCGTCTTTTGCAGCAGGACGAGCTGCGGCTGGATCTCCACGTTGAACCGGCGCGAGGCGCGGAACAGCGCGAGCAGCACGCGCCCGAGCGAAATCTCCGACAACGGCCGGTCGAACGCGGGCTCCAGCACGACGCGAATTTCCGCCTCGAGCTCATCCTCGCGCGTGTCCGGCGGCACCCATCCCGATTCCAGGTGAGCCGTTGCGATCCGATGGTAGTCGCGCCGGAAGAACGCGAGGAAGTTCTGCGCGAGATAGCCCTGGTCGCGCTCGGACAGCGTGCCCATGATCCCGAAGTCCACGGCGATGTATTTGCCGTGATTCGCGGGATCGGTGGCGACGAAGATGTTACCGGGATGCATGTCGGCGTGGAAATAGCTGTCGCGGAATACTTGCGTGAAGAACACTTCGACGCCGGCGCGGGCGAGGCGCGGGATGTCGACGCCCGCCTCGCGCAGGCGATCGACCTGCCCGATCGGGATGCCGGCCATTCGCTCCATTACCATCACGTCCGTCCCGCACCAGTCCCAGTAGACGGCCGGCACGAGCAGCAGCTGCGAATGCTCGAAGTTGCGGCGCAGCTGCGAGCAGTTCGCGGCCTCGCGCGTCAGGTCGAGTTCGTCGCGTAGCGTCTTCTCGAACTCCGCGACGACCGCCCGCGGGCGGAGCCTTTTCCCGTCCGACCACAGCTTCTCGACGAGCGTGGCGCCCGCGTGCAGCAGCGAGATGTCCTTCTCGATCACCTGCGCGATCCGCGGTCGCAGCACCTTGACGGCGACCGGCGTGCCGTCGGGCAATTCCGCGAAATGCACCTGCGCAACGGACGCGCTGGCGATCGGCGTCTCGTCGAACGACCGGAACACTTCGTGCACGCCCTTGCCGTAGAGCCGGGTCAGCGTCGACTGCACCTGCGCGAGCGCAAAAGGAGGCACGCGGTCCTGGAGCTTCGCAAGCTCGTCGGCGATGTCCGCCGGCAACAGATCGCGCCGCGTGGAGAGCATCTGGCCGAACTTGACGAAGATCGGGCCCAGCGCCTCAAGCGCCAGCCGCAGCCGCTCGGCGCGTGGCGCGGACGTATCGCGCCAGAACGTCAGCGCGCGCGCAAGCGGCCGCACGGCGCGGAAGCGTTCATGGCCGGTAAGGAACTCGTCGAGGCCGTACTTGAGGGCTACAACAACGATGATCGCGAGGCGCGTGAGGCGCATGCGACCGATTGTAAGGTAATCAGTACGTTCGTCCGACGAACGCCGTCGGTAAACGGGCGCGTCGGCACGAACGTTGCTCTAGCGCAAGGTGGAGGCAACAACGATGCAGGATCGGCCCCAGACGCAGGGAGAAGAGATCGCCAACAGCGTGAGCCACGGCGTGGGCTTCGTCGCGGCGCTCGCTTCGGCGCCGGTGCTCATCGCGACCGTCGCCAAGACCGGATCCTATGTAAATGTTGCCGGGGCGACCGTGTTCGCCCTTACAACGGTCCTCCTCTATTGCGCATCGACGCTGTACCACGCGGTGTCGCGCGAGCGGGTCAAGGCGCTGCTGCGCAAGCTGGACCACGGCGCCATCTTCCTGCTGATTGCGGGCACATACACGCCGTTTACGCTCGGTCCATTGAAGGGCCCGCTTGGCTGGACGCTATTCGGCATCGTATGGACGCTGGCGTTGATCGGCGTGACGCTTAAGGCCTTCGACCGAATCGAGCATCCGATCGCATCGCTCGGCATGTACCTCGTCATGGGGTGGCTGTGCGTCGTGGCGATCGAGCCGGGGTTGCAGCGCATCGCGCCCGCCGGCCTGCTGCTGCTCGCCGCCGGCGGCGTGTCGTACATGGCCGGCGTCGCCTTCTTCACGGTCGATTCGCGCGTTCGCTACGGCCACTTCATCTGGCACCTGTTTGTGCTGGCGGGCACGTGCTGCCACTTCTTCGCGGTGCTCGGGTACGCAGCGTAAGGGCGCGCGGTGGTGCGTTCGTCGTGCGGTCGTGGCGAGCGCTTCCGCGCTTGCGTCCGCAAACTCTCCTGCGGGTTACCCGGGTGTGTTTCCCACCGCCGGCCCCACCGGGTACCCGCAGGCAACGAGACTCGCGGCGACGAAGCCCGAGCCAAACCTGCCAGTCCGCTCATCGGAGAATCCTGCCACTCGGCAGGGGCTAGGTCTCCGTGGGCTTCCTGTCGAGACGGTCGGCCAACGCACCGACGCGTTCCGCGAGCGCTTCGACGCGCGCGGCCGTCTCCGCCACTTCGTCGCTGAACCTGCTCGCTTGCGCGGACGTCACCGCAAGCGCTGCCTCGTCGCGCATGTAGCTTGCGAGACTGTCGCCCACGCGTGCTCCGGCGTAGTCGGGGAATGCCAACATCCGGCGGCCGGTGTCGGCAATGAAGCGACCGGTCACAGGGCCTAGCGCTTGCGCGAAGGCGCGCTCGACGAACCACGGCAGCGTTTCGGCGAGCCCTTTGAGCGTCATGGCGAGCGCTGCGTCGCCCTCTTCGCGCACGAACTCGTCCCACCGCTTGGGGTCGGCCAGGAGCGCGGGCAGCGCGAACGGAGAAATCGTGAGCGTGAGATCCGCCGCACGATCGAGCGTCCCGACGGATTCGATCGACCCGGACCCGTCGATCTGCATCGCCGAGATGAGGGGACCGATGATCACCCTGAACGCGCGGCCCCGGTGTGCAGCCAAAGAGTCGCGCGCCCACTGCTCGCGCGCGAGCACCCGATTGGCCAGCGCCGCCGGGACCGCCACGGGGCCGAGCCTCATTGTCGTGACAGAGAGGCGATCAGGCGGTCACTGCAGGGCGCATCGAGAGTACGAGCGCGGGCGATCAGGCGTACTGCTGGATCCCGGCGAGCATCCAGCCTGTCTTGCCATCGATAGGCTTCGACAGGTTCCAGACCTCATCGAATGCCTGCGGGATCCCGCCGCCTTCGCGCAGCTTGCCGGTGAACCGGACGCTCGCCCAATACCGGTCGGCCTCGGTGACGACTTCGAGCACCTCGGCATCGAGGTTCAAGACTTCGGTCGACGGGCGCCGGCCGGTCTCGAGGTCGCGCACGACTTCCCCATACATCTCGGGCGTCAGCACGTCGCGGAGCGCCGCGCGGTCACCGGCGTCATGAGCGGCCTGAAGGGCAATGAACTGCTGCTTCGCGTGCCTCGCGAAGGCGACGGCATCGAAGCCGGGCGGGAACGCCTTGCCGAGTACCGGGGTGACGCTACCGCTGCCGAGCACGGGCTCGACCCGTTGACCGCCGCCCGAGTCCGGAAGCGACGACCTGTCGAACGTCGGCGTCGTGCCGGGGCGCCCCGCTCCGGCATAGGCGACTCCTTCCGCGGGTCGGCGTCGCGCGAACATCATGCGCACGAGGAACACGACGCCGATCGCGAGCAAGCCGAGAAGCAGAAACGTGCCGAGGCCTTCGGGAAGCCCGAAATGCGACAGCAACGCAGCGAGGCCCAACCCCGCTGCGATGCCCGCAATAGGACCGAGCCAGCGCGAGGCGCCGGACGCCGCCGGTGCCGCCGTGGCGGGTGTCGCGGGTCTTGCGGGCAGCGTCGCGCCCGGCGTTGCCGGCATGACCGGATTGGATGCGGACCCCGAAGGCGTGGTTGCCTGCGGCGCCGGAGTGGCTTGCGGAGCCTGCGCCCGCGGCGCGATGCCCGGCCGCGCAGCGCCCATGCTCCTTCCGCCGCCGATGCGCGCGTCGGCGGCATCGTGCGCGACCACGGCTGCAAACGCCAATACCACTATCGCGAGCGTGCCTTGGATCTTCATCTCGTGCTCCTTTTCCGGTGACCGCACGCGAAAGATGCGGTTCAAAAGCGATAACCCAAGTGTAGCGCGACTACGCCAGCGGCGAGATTGTGAAATGCAACGTCGTCGAAGCCCGACTCGACCATCAACGCCTTGAGCGCATCCTGGTCGGGGTGCATCCGGATCGACTCGGCGAGATATCGGTAGCTGTCGCCGTCGCCGGCGGCCAATTGCCCGAGCCGCGGCAGCACGCTGAAGCTGTACCAGTCGTAGACCGGCTTGAGCGGCTCCCACACCTGCGAGAACTCGAGGATCGCCGCCACGCCTCCCGGCCGCAGCACGCGCCGCATCTCCGAAAGCGCGCGTTCCTTGCGCGTGACGTTGCGCAGGCCGAAGCCGATGCTGACGCAGTCGAAATGCGCGTCCGGAAACGGCAGCTTCTCGGCGTCGCACTGCACGACGGGCAGGACTACGCCGGCATTGATCAAGCGGTCGCGCCCACTCTCCAGCATCGTCGCGTTGATGTCCGTCAGCACCACGACCCCCGTGGGGCCGACGCGGCGGGCGAAGTCGAGCGCGAGGTCGCCCGTACCGCCGGCGAGATCAAGCACGCGCATTCCGGGGCGCACGCGGGTCGCATTCACGGTGAAACGCTTCCACAGCCGGTGGAGCCCAGCCGACATCAGGTCGTTCATGAGGTCGTATTTGCCGGCGACCGAGTCGAATACGCGACGCACGCGGCGCGCCTTGTCCTCGACGGGCACCTGCTCGTAGCCGAAGTCGGTGCGGTCGGTCATCGACCCGTGCCGCCGCGGGCGGCGGCAATACTGTTACAGGCGGTTCGGTTCGGCATCGGGCACGATATCGAGGTTGCCGATACCGGAGAAGACGTTGCGGCCCTTCGCCTCCTTGCCGTGGAGCTTGATCTCGAGGCGCAGGTCGTTGAGCGAGTCGGCGTTGCGCAGCGCGTCCTCGTAGCTGATGAGCCCTTCCTCGTACAGCTGGAACAACGACTGGTCGAAGGTCTGCATACCGAGCTCGCGCGACTTCTTCATAATGTCCTTGATCCCGGACACGTCGCCCTTGAAGACCAGGTCGGAGATGAGCGGCGAGTTCAGCATCACTTCGACCGCCGGCACCCGGCCGCGGCCGTCGCGGCGCGGGATCAGGCGCTGCGCCACGAACGCCCGGATGTTGAGCGACAGGTCCATCAGCAACTGCGCGCGCCGGTCCTCGGGGAAGAAGTTGATGACGCGGTCGAGCGCCTGGTTCGTGCTGTTCGCGTGCAGCGTCGCGAGGCACAGGTGGCCGGTTTCCGCGAACGCGATCGCATAGTCCATCGTCTCGCGCTCGCGCACTTCGCCGATCAGGATGACGTCCGGCGCCTGGCGCAACGTGTTCTTGAGCGCGACCTGCCAGTCGTCCGTGTCGACCCCGACCTCGCGCTGCGTGATGACGCAGTTCCGGTGCTCGTGGACGAACTCGATCGGGTCTTCGATCGTGATGATGTGGCCGTAGCTGTTCTCGTTGCGATAGCCGAGCAGCGAGGCCATCGACGTCGACTTGCCGCTGCCGGTCGCGCCGACGAACATCAGGATGCCGCGCTTCGACATGATGACGTCCTTAAGCACAGGCGGCAGCCCGAGCTGCTCGAACTTCGGAATGTCGGTCGTGATCGTGCGCATCACCATCCCGATACGGCCCTGCTGGACGAAAGCGTTGACGCGGAAGCGCCCCACCCCGGGCGGCGCGATCGCGAAGTTGCACTCCTTCGTCGACTCGAACTCGCCCGCCTGCTTGTCGTTCATGACGCTGCGCACGAGCTGCATCGTGTGTTGCGGCGTGAGGCCGCTCTTCGACACCGGCGCGATGCGGCCGTCGACCTTGATCGCCGGCGGAAAGCCGGCCGTTATGAAGAGGTCGGAGCCATTCTGCTTGACCAGCAGCTCGAGCAGCTCGTGGATGAACTTGGTGGCGCGCTCGCGTTCCATTCGGTTCTCCTCATTTGCCCATGAACAGGTCCTTGTTGACCGCGCGGTTCTTTGCCTCGGCCACGTTGACCATGTTGCGCCGTACCATCTCGACGAGACACTGGTCGAGCGTCTGCATGCCGATGTTCTGGCCGGTCTGAATCGCCGAATACATCTGCGCGATCTTATTCTCGCGAATCAGGTTCCGGATCGCCGGCGTGCCGATCATGATCTCGTGCGCTGCCAGGCGGCCCTGGCCGTCCTTTGTCTTGAGCAGCGTTTGCGCGATCACCGACACGAGCGATTCCGACAGCATCGCGCGAACCATTTCCTTTTCCGCCGCCGGGAACACGTCGATGATCCGGTCGATCGTCTTGGCGGCCGAGCTCGTGTGCAGCGTCCCGAACACGAGGTGGCCCGTTTCCGCAGCGGTAAGCGCGAGGCGGATAGTCTCCAGGTCGCGCATCTCGCCGATCAGGATGTAGTCCGGGTCCTCGCGCAGCGCGCTGCGCAGCGCGTTGGGGAACGAGAGCGTGTGCGGCCCGAGCTCACGCTGGTTGATGAGGCACTTCTTCGACTCGTGCATGAACTCGATCGGATCCTCGATCGTAAGGATGTGGCCGTACTCGTTCGCGTTCACGTGGTCGACCATCGCCGCGAGCGTCGTCGACTTGCCCGAGCCTGTCGGGCCGGTGCAGAGGATGAGTCCCCGCGGCCGGTTCGTCATCTCGGCGAACACTTTCGGGCAATTCAGCTCCTCAAGCGAGAGGACCTTCGACGGAACGGTGCGGAAGGCGGCGGCCGCGCCGCGCGACTGGACGAACGCGTTGACACGGAAGCGGGCGAGGTTCGGCACCGCGAAACTGAAGTCGCACTCGAGATTCTCTTCGTACATCTTCCGCTGCGCATCGCTCATGATGTCGTACACCATGGCGTGCACGTCTTCGTGCTCCATCGGCGGCAGATTGATCCGGCGGACGTCGCCGTGGACCCGGATCATCGGCGGGAGCCCGGCCGACATGTGCAGGTCGGACGCTTTGTTCTTGACGGCGAATGCCAGAAGTTCGGTGATGTCCATCTATAATCCTGGCTGCGGTGCGCGATCCCGGCTTTCACCGTAGGAACAACGGCCAAGCAATCGACGTGCCAAAAGTGACGGCACGCAATCGGCGTGCCAAAGCGGCGTTCGCCCGTCGAAGTCAATCGATTATGTTCCAGTACGAGAAGGCGTGGCAAGCCGTGCGCTCGCGAATGGCCCGTGCGACTCTGGCGTCAGGACGCGAACCCGACAGTGTGCGGCTTGTCGCGGTCAGCAAGACCGTTCCGGCCGACGCCGTCCGTGCGCTGTATGCGCTCGGCCAGCGGGATTTCGGCGAAAACTACGTGCAGGAGGGTGCAGCGAAGGTGGCGAGCTTGAGCGATCTCACCGACATTCGCTGGCACCTGATCGGACCTTTGCAAAGCAACAAGACCGCGCTTGCCGCGTCGTCGTTCGCCTGGATCGAGACCATCGACCGGGAGAAGATCGCCACCCGGCTCTCGGCGGCGCGTGCGAACGGCATGCCGCCGCTCGACGTCTGCATCCAGGTCAACGTCAGCGGCGAAGCGTCGAAGAGCGGAATCGAGCCCGATCGGGCGGTGACGTTCGCAACGAGCGTCGCCGCAATGCCCCGCCTGCGAGTGCGCGGCGTCATGGGAATCCCGGAGCCTACGCCGGACGTCGGCGTGCGCCGGGCGCGTTTCCGGCGTTTGCGCGAATGCTTCGAAGCCTGCCGTGCCGCAGGGCTAGCGATGGACACGCTGTCGATGGGAATGTCGGCGGATCTCGAAGACGCGATCGCCGAAGGCGCAACGGTCGTGCGAGTCGGCACGGCGGTCTTCGGCGCGCGCGACCCGGCCGGAACTTGACGCGATGACGACCACGTTTATCGGCGGCGGCAACATGGCGACAGCGCTCATCGGCGGGATGCTGGCGCGAGGTGCGGACGCGAGCGAATTTCACATCGTCGAGCCGTCGGCTGACGCGCGCCATCGCTTGACAAGCCAATACGCGGGCGTCCGCGTCTTCGGCGAGTGCTCGACGGACGCTGTCGCAGGCGCGCACCTCGTCGTGCTCGCCGTCAAGCCGCAGCAGATGCGCGATGCCGCTAAAGCGCTTGCGCCGCGACTTCCGGGGGTCCGGCGTCCGGTCGTGCTCTCGATCGCGGCCGGCATCCGGCTCGCCGATCTCGAGCGCTGGCTGAATGGCTACGCGAGGCTCGTGCGCGCGATGCCGAATACGCCCGCGCTGATTGGCAAAGGCATCTCCGGCGCGTTTGCCGCGCCTTCGGTCGACGCGGAAGGCCGTTCGCTTGTCTCGTCGATCCTGGAGGCCGCCGGGGAGCAGATCTGGGTCGACGACGAAGCCACGCTCGACGTCGTGACTGCGGTGTCGGGAAGCGGGCCCGCGTACGTCTTCTACTTCATCGAGGCGCTCGACGCTGCCGCAAAGGACCTTGGAATCGCGCCGGCCGATGCGCGCCGGCTTGCGCTCTCGACCTTCGCCGGGTCGATCGCGCTCGCGCAGTCGAGCGACACCGAGCCTGCCGCGTTGCGTGCACAAGTGACGTCGAAGGGCGGCACGACCGAGCGGGCGATCGCCGCGATGGAAGCGGCGGCGGTGAAAGCGGGCATCGTCGAGGGCGTGAAGGCGGCGGCGCGGCGCGCGGCCGAGATGGGCGACGCGTTCGGCGTCGACACCCCGAAAGACTAGCGGGCGCGAGATCGATGTTCGAGCCTGCGATTCGCCTGATACTCGACACCGCGTTCGGGCTCGTCACCTACGCGTTCCTGCTGCGCTTCGCCATGCAGTGGCTGCGCGCGCCGTTCCGCAATCCGCTGGGGCACGCGGTCATGGCGCTCAGCGATTGGGCGGTGAAGCCGGCGCGCAAGTTGATCCCGGGCTACCGAGGTCTCGACGGGTCGACGCTCGTGCTCGCATGGATCAGCCAGTTCGCATGGCTCTCCACTCTCGCGCTGGTGCTGGGCGGCGGCGCCTTCGACGGCTCGACCTGGGCCACCTTTGCGCTGCTTTCTTGCGTCGAGCTCATGAAGGCGTTCCTCTGGCTTCTGATCATCGTCGTGATCGTCCAGGCGGTGCTGTCGTGGGTCGCACCTGACGGTCCGTTCGCCGGCACGCTCAACGCGATGACTTTCCGGTTCCTCGCCCCCATCCGGCGCGTGGTGCCGCCCGTCGGCGGCACGTTGGACCTGTCGCCACTCATCCTGATCGTCGTGCTGCAGCTCATCCTGATCCTCCCGATCCGGTGGCTCGAGGGCGCGGTGCTGACGGTGTTCCGATGACGATGAAAACAGCGCTGGAATTTCGCGCGGCGCAGCGCTGGTTGAAACGGTGCGGTGTAACGCGCGCCCGATGATGGATCTGCGCCGGATCGAAGCTTTCACGCTCGACGCGAGCTTCAAGGCCTATCCGCATCGGGCGCCGCCGTGCGCGGTGGGGGATATCGGGGCGCGCGGCTGGAATGTGATGCGCGGCGATCTGCCGTTTCCGGTGGCGATGCTCAAGGAAACTGCGCTCGCGCACAACCTCGCGTGGATGGCAAACTTCACACGTTCGACAGGGGTGCTGCTCGCGCCGCACGGCAAGACGACGATGGCGCCGCAACTCTTCGCGCGACAGCTCGAGGCAGGCGCGTGGGGCATCACGTTGGCGACGATGCAGCAGGCGAGCCTCGCGGTTGCGCTCGGGTTGCGGCGCGTGATCATCGCCAATCAGCTCGTGGGACGCGAGGACATTGCGCAGGCGCGCGAGCTCATCGCCACCGTTCCCGATCTCGAGCTGCACGTTCTCGTGGATTCCCTGGCCGGCGTCGCGCTGCTCGAAGCGCTCGCCGCCCCGCGCCATGGGGAGCCGCCGTTCAACGTCCTGCTCGAAATGGGAAGGCCGGGCGGACGCACCGGCTGCCGGAGCTTGGACGACGCGATGCGCGTCGCGAGGGCGATCGCCGCCAATCCCGCAGTGCGCTTGTCGGGCGTCGAATGCTTCGAAGGGCTGGACATGTCCGGCGACGACGACGCGGACCGCACGATGGTTGTCGGCTGGATCGACGCAGTGCACAGCGTCGCGCGGCGATGCGACGCCGAGAAACTCTATGGGACGCCCGACGTGACGCTATCGGCCGGTGGGTCAGCGGTGTTCGACCTGGTCGCCCGCAGCCTGCCGTTGGCATTGTCGCGGCCGGTGCGGACCATCCTGCGCAGCGGCTGCTATCTGACGCACGATTCGGGCATGTACACGCGCTTTGCCCGCACGATGAGGGCGCGCAACGGCCCCGCGTGGCGAGAGGATGAAGGGCTCAAGCCCGCGTTGGAGATCTGGACGCACGTCCAGTCGCGGCCGGAACCCGGGTTGGTGATCCTTGCCTTCGGAAAGCGCGATGCGTCGTTCGACATCGACCTTCCGGCGCCGCTCGCCCGGATGCGCGACGGCGTGCCGCGCGTGACGCTCGATTCGTCGTTTCGCATCGTCAAGCTCAACGACCAGCACGCGTACATGGAAGTGCCGGCGGATGCCGATGTCCGCGTGGGCGATCTCGTCGGCTGCGGGATCTCGCATCCCTGCACGACGTTCGACAAGTGGCGCTGGATGCCGGTCGTGGATGACGGGTATGCCGTGACCGGTGCGGTTTTGACGTTTTTCTAAGAGATCATGCGGCGCGGAAACGCCGGACGCTGCGCGGGTCGGCGGTCAATGCAGCGGCTTGAGCCTCGCGACGACTGTTACTTCTTGGGACCCCCCGTCAGTTCCGCGTGGGGAGCGTTCGTGTTGGGCGGCGAGGTTGCAGTCATCGGCGGGGAGTGGGCTCCCGCCGCCTCCAGCGGCTTCGCCTGCGGGCCGCTGTCGCGCACGAAGGGACCCGGGTCGACACACGTCGGCGTCACTGCCCGCGGGTGAGCCGCCTTGGCGCTGTCGTCCAGCGTCGCGCGGTACCGGTCCGCGACGCGGTCCTGCTCACGGCAAAGCTTGGAAGCCGCGACCTTGTCACCCCAGTCCGACTTGGCTTTGGTGACGGCGGCCTGAGCCTTCGCTTCCTCACTTGGCGGGGGCAAAGTGGCGAGCGCGGGGCCGGTCAGACAAATGAGGGCCAGTAGTGTGGCGGTGCGCATGGCGTTTCCTTTGAATTTGCCGCGGCTCACCGGCGGCGCGTTCCTTTCGCTGCCGGGCGGCCGCGGCGGTTGAAGACCTCCGTGGCATCGCCGCGGCGTTCGGTGTCGACGAGTCCGCGCGTCACGTCGGCGTGCGCTTGATTCGTGACATCATCCGCGCGCGGCGACGTCTCGGGTGATTCGTCGTGCTCGTGAGGCAGAAATGGAGCCGGCGAGTAGGTCTGCGCCCGGGCGTTGTCGAGCTGGACCCCCAGCGACCTCGAGCGCTTGCCGTCTTCCCGCGCGCGTCGCATTTTGGACGAACTCAATCAGCGCCGCCGAACGCGCGGTTGATCTTCGGAAGTCCGATCGCTGCTGCGTTTGGCGACGCGGGTCGGCGCAGCCACGGGTCGTTGCCCGCAACCGGCACGGCGGTAAGACGCATCTGAGCGAGGTCGACGACGGCGCGGCAATGCTGGGCGTCCGGCTGCAGAGCGCTCCAGGGCACGGCAAAGCGCCGGCGTCCAAGACCCAGCAGGCCGCCGATCGCGACTATGACGTGGCGAACGCAGCCTGTGCGAACGTCGAGGACGATTTCCTCCAGCTTGCCGACGACGTTGCCGTCGGCGTCGTACAGCTTGTTCGCGACCAGGCTTTGCACTCCGAGCAAATGTGCATGGTGTTCGGCCCGGCGTCCGCCGCTGTGTTCTTTAACCGGCATTTCGTTTTCTCCGATGTCGGGATTAGCGCTGGACGCAACGCCTCCAGCGAGCCGATTGTCGCCCCGCACGGCAAGTCCGCACATCGGAAAACATGCCATTCGGCTGTAGGACAATGCGAAGGCGTTTGCCACACTGGGGGTCGGCCCCCGCCAACTGGAGCAGGCGAGTACGCCAGGGCATCGACGGTGCGTCAGCCGCCACGACAGAGTGTGCGCGCGATGCCGCGACTTACGCGCCCGCTGCAGGAGCGCGGCCCTGGCAGCTCGATGCAGGTTCCGCGTTTGCCGGCATGCCGACGAGCCCGGATGCGCGGTGCGCGAAGGCGTCGGCGCGGATCGCCTGCGCAATTACCAAAACCTGTTGCGCGAGGTGCGCCGGGATACGCTGACGGCGCTCGACAAGCACCGGCAGGTCGGATGTGGAAAGAGCGTGGGCGCGCGGCGAAGGTTCGGATGCAGGCGAAGCGTGGCGAATGACGCACTGCTCGGCGCAACGAGCGCAACGGGCACAACCAGTATCATGCGCGGCACGGGCCGGAACCTGGCTGCGGATTTCGCATCAAAGCCGGTTATGACGATGCCGCGTGAAGCGTTGAGGTCGTGTCCGTGCTGCGGCGGACCGCTGACGCGCATCGCGCGGCGGCCCACCGACCGCTTGATTTCTTTCTTCCGCCCCGTGCACCGATATCAGTGCATCGTCCTCGAATGCGGATGGCAGGGCAAACTGCCCGCGCGTCCGAATTCGATGACGACGACGCCCGCCGGAACCGCCCCGCTGACGACGTCCACGGGCACGCGCTTAGGCGACTAGCAAGTTCGGCAATCGCTTGCGGTGACGTTCGCCGCCGTCCACTTGGCGAAGCGCAGCAGGCTGTGATCGTCGTCGAATGCTCCCGTGAGCTGGATGCCGACTGGAAGCCCTTGCGCTCCCGTGAATCCGGGTAAATTGAGACACGGCACGCGCAATCCGGACTGCCACCGGTTGAACATGGCTTCGCCGGTGTCGCCAAGTCCTGCGGGCGCCTCCCCCGGCGCGCTCGGCGACAGCAGGAAATCGAAGGCAGCGATCGTCGTTCCGAACAACGCGCGGCAGCGTTCGATCAACGCCTGCGCCTCGACATAACGCGTGCGCGGGATCGCTATTCCATTTGCGAGCTCGGCGCGGCTCGAAGTCGACAGCAAGTCGGCGCGACGAGTCCGTTCGAATGCAAACACGCGCGCGGCCTCGAAGCGCAGAACGTCGCTTTGCGCATCGAGGAAAGATTCGAATTCCTCGGGCAACACCAGCTCCTCGACGAGGATGCGGTTGTGCGCAAGCCGCTCTGCGGCGCTCTCGAGCGCACGCACGGTTGAGCCTTCGACGTCGCGCCACGCCGGCGTTCTCCAGAGCCCCACACGCGCCGGACGCAGCGGCTCGACGCGAGCGACGGCTCGCGCTTCCCCCGCGAGCACGCCGACGACGAGCGCGCAGTCGTCGACGCTCCGCGCGAAGACTCCCAATGTGTCGAAGGTTCCCGCGAGCGGTTTCACGCCGGCTGGATTGATCGTGTTGTACGACGGCTTGTAGCCGAACACTCCGCAATAGGAAGCGGGGCGGATGATCGACCCGCCGGTCTGCGTGCCGAACGCGACCGGTACCATGAAGTCCGCGACGGCTGCGGCCGATCCACTCGAGGATCCACCCGGCGTGTGCGCTGGATTGCGCGGATTCGCCGTCGCCCCGGGGTGCCGCAACGCGAATTCCGTCGTCACGGTCTTGCCGAGCAGCACGGCGCCGGCTTCGCGCGCGAGCGCCACGCACGCCGCGTCGGCCGATGGCTGGTGCCCGGCGTGGATTGCCGAGCCGTACGAAGTGGGCATGTCGTGCGTGTCGATGATGTCCTTCACGCCGAATGGCAGTCCGTGCAGCGGTCCTCTGTGGCTGGCGCGATCGCGGGCGCGGGCTTCGGCAAGCGCGCGGTCGCGATCGACGTGCTCGAAGGCGCGCACGACGGAGTCGCGCTCCGCGATCCGGGCGAGGCAGGCTGCCGCGAGCGCTTCCGCGGACAGGCGACCGGCGGCGATCGCCGTCAGCGCGTCGAACGCATCCAGCTCGTTCGGGGGGCCATCGGGGACTCCCGCCATCGAAATTACTCCTCGGCGCGACGCCGTTCGAAAGCCGGTGACGCGGCTTGCGATCGGCAGGACCCTATGCTAACAATACCGGACGAGCCTCGCCTGTCATTCGAGACGAGCTATCGCCGCACGGGCGGCTACAACTTGAGGGGGAGCGCCGGGTCATGATTCTCAATCGGTGGGGCATCAAGGTGGCGAAGACGGCCGTTGCGCTCGCGCTCGTCATGGGAGTGTCCGCGAGCGTTCACGCGCAATCGGTGCTGCGGCTCGTGCCGCAGGCGGATCTCAAGATCCTCGACACCGTCCAGACCACTAACAACATCACGAGCAATCACGGCTACATGATCTACGACACGCTGTTCGCGCTGGACAGCAAGCTCGTGCCGAAGCCGGAGATGGTGGAAAGCTACACGCGCAGCCCCGACGGGCTCACGTGGGCGTTCAAGCTTCGACCCGGCCTCAAGTTCCACGATGGCCAGGCGGTGACGTCGAAAGACGTCGTGGCGTCGATCCTCCGCTTCAACAAGCGCATTCCGGCCGGCGTGACGATGCAGGGCTTCACCAAGGAAATCGTCGCCACCGGCCCGGACACGTTCGAGATCCGCCTCAACAAGCCTTTCGGACTTGTGCTCGAAACGCTCGCCGGTCCCGAGAATCCGCTCTTCATCACTCGCGAAGCGGACGCCCAGCTCGACGCGAACACCGCGATGACGACGGCGATCGGCTCGGGGCCATTCATCTTCGTCCGCGAGGAATGGGTGCCGGGCAGCAAGGTCGTGTACCGGAAAAATCCCGACTACAAGCCGCGCTCCGAGCCGGCCGACGGCTTCGCCGGCGGCAAGGCAGCGAAGGTCGATCGCGTCGAATGGCTGGTGATTCCCGACGCGAACACCGCGGTGCAGGCGCTGATCAAGGGCGAGGTCGACATCATCGAGATCCCGCAAACCGATCTCCTGCCGCTCATCCGCAAGGATCCGAACATTACCGTCAAGGTGATCGATCGCGTCGGCACGCAGGCGGTCTACCGGATGAACCATCTGATTCCACCGTTCAACAACGCGAAGGCGCGGCAGGCACTCCTGTATGCAACCGGCGACCAGAAGGATTACCTCGCGTCGATGATCGGCTACGCCGATTACGAGAAGCCCTGCTGGGCGGTGTTCATCTGCGGTACGCCGTTCGAGACGCAAGCCGGCGTCGGCGACTGGGCGAAGGGCGACAAGAAGGCGAACGTCGAGAAGGCGAAGGCGCTCCTGAAGGAAGCCGGGTACAAGGGAGAGAAGGTGGTGATCCTCGATCCGGTGGAGGCGCACCTCGCGCACTCGCAGGCGGTGGTCACCGCCCAGAAGCTTCGCGAGATCGGAATGAACGTCGATCTCCAGGCAATCGACTGGGGCACGCAAAGCGCTCGGCGCCAAATCAAGGACCCGCCGGAGAAGAACCCCGGCGCGTGGAACATCTTCCATACGTGGGCCGGCGGGCTCGCGATGAACAGCCCGCTCTCGAACACGCCGACCCCTTCCGCCTGCGACGGCAAGAACTGGTTCGGCTGGCCGTGCGACGAGGAGCTCGAGAAGATCCGCCTCGAGTTCCCGCTCGCCCCGCCCGACAAGCAGAAGGAGATCGTCGAGCGGCTGCAGAAACGTTTCTACGAGGTCGTGCCGTACATTCCGGCGGGTCAGTTCTACGCGCCGATCGCCTACCGCAAAAGCCTGAACGGCATCCTCGACACGCCTCGCCTCGTGCTCTGGAACATCGAGAAGAAGTAGCGGGGACGGCCAAGGCGCGGCGGGCTTTCCTTGGGCACGCGCAATGCGCCCGCGCCGTTCGCCGTGCGCGACGCCACCGCCGCCGACATGGCGGGCGTCCAGGCGATCTACGCGCACAACGTGCTGCACGGACGAGCGTCGTTCGAGGAGACTCCGCCGACGCTCGACGAGATGCTCGAGCGCCGCCGGAGCGTGCTCGCCATGGGCATCCCCTATCTCGTCGCCGACGTCGCGGGCGAGATCGCGGGGTACAGCTACGCCACTTCCTATCGGCCGCGGCCGGCGTACCGTTTCACGATCGAGGACTCGGTCTACGTCGCCGATGCGTTCCACGGCCGCGGCATCGGATCGGCGCTGCTTCGGGCGCTCGTCGAGCGCTGCAGCTCGGGTCGATGGAGGCAGATGCTCGCGATCATCGGCGACAGCGGCAACGCATCCTCGATTGCCATCCACCGGCGCCTCGGCTTCGAGCCCGTGGGCACTCTCCGGTCCGTCGGCTTCAAGCTTGGCGAGTGGACCGACACGGTGCTCATGCAGCGTGCCCTTGGCGCAGGGGACGCGGCGCCGCCGCAGTGATCCCAATCATCCTCGGTTATCGTCCCGGCATTGCACGTTTTCCTGATCCGCCGCCTGCTCGCCGCCGTGCCCGTGATCGTCGTCGTCGCGGTGTTCGTCTTTGCGCTCTTGCACCTCGCGCCGGGCGATCCTGCGGCGATCATCGCAGGCGACCTCGCGACGCCGGAAGACGTCACGAAGATCCGCGCCAAGCTCGGGCTCGACCGGCCGTTGCCGGTTCAGTTCTACACGTGGGTCGTCCAGCTTGCGCACGGCGATCTCGGCAACTCGATCTTTTCCGCGCACCCGGTCTCCGAGCTCATCGCGCAGCGCCTCGAGCCGACGCTCACGCTCACGGTGATGACGCTGCTGATCTCCGTGCTGCTCGCAGTCCCGCTCGGGGTCATCGCCGCCTGGCGCGTCGGCTCGTGGATCGACCGCTTCGTGATGGGATTCGCGGTATTCGGGTTTTCCGTGCCTGGCTTTGTCATTGGATATGCGCTCATCTGGCTGTTCTCGATCGAGCTGGGATGGCTGCCGGTGCAAGGCTATACGCCGCTCGCCAAAGGCCTGTGGCCGTGGCTTTCCAACATCATTCTCCCGAGCGTGACGCTCGCGCTTGCGTACATGGCGCTGATCGCGCGAATCACGCGTGCAAGCATGCTGGAGACGCTGAACGAGGATTACATCCGTACCGCTCACGCCAAGGGTCTCGCCACGAACGACGTGCTGATACGCCACGCGCTGCGCAACGCCGCCGTCCCGATCGTCACCGTCATCGGCATCGGTGTAGCGCTGCTGATCGGCGGCGTGGTCGTCACCGAGAGCGTGTTCGCGATTCCCGGCCTCGGCCGCCTGACGGTCGATGCGATCCTGCGCCGCGACTATCCCGTGATCCAGGGAATCATCCTCGTGTTTTCGGGCGCCTACGTCGTGGTGAACCTCATCGTCGACCTCCTGTACACCGTGCTCGACCCGCGGATCCGGTACTAGTGGGCTGTTACAGTTCAGCAGGACCTGGCGTGGATATGCTCACGCGATGACCGCTGCGGCCACCGCCATCGCTGTAGTCGACAGGCCGACCGCGCGCGGAAGGTTAGTCGCGTTCGCGCGCCGCCACCCGACGGTCGCTGTGGGCGGTGCGCTGCTGCTCCTGATCATCATCGTCTCGATCGCCGCGCCGTGGCTCGGCACCGTCGATCCGATCTCGATCAATCCATCCCATCGCCTTCGCGGCGCCTCGGCCGAGCACTGGTTCGGCACCGACCGGTTCGGGCGCGACCTCTACAGTCGCGTGATGTACGGCGGCCGCGTCTCGCTCATCGTCGGCCTGTCGGTCGCCGCGCTCTCGACGGTTATTGGACTTGCGATCGGGCTCGTGAGCGGCTATCTGCGGGTCGTGGACGCCGTCGTCATGCGCGTAATGGACGGCATGATGGCGATTCCTGCGATCATGCTCGCGATCGCGCTCATCGCGTTGTCGAAGGCAAGCATCCTGATCGTCATCGCCGCAGTAACGCTGCCCGAAGTACCGCGCGTCGTGCGCCTCGTGCGCAGCATCGTGCTGACGCTGCGCGAGCAGCCCTACATCGAGGCCGCGACTGCGATCGGCACCAGCGTGCCGCGCATCCTCGTCCGTCACCTTCTGCCGAATGCGCTGCCGCCGCTCATCGTCCAGGCGACGTACATCTGCGCGTCGGCGGTCCTGATCGAGGCGGCGCTCTCCTTCCTAGGCGCAGGAACGCCGCCGGAAATCCCGAGCTGGGGCAACACCATGGCCGACGGGCGGACGTACTTCCAGCTGAAGCCGTGGATGGTGCTGCTGCCCGGCTTTTTCCTCGCGGTCACGGTGCTGTCGATCAACCTCGTCGGCGATGGATTGCGCGACATGCTCGACCCCCGGCTCGCGCGGCGAATGTGATGACGACCCCCACCCCTGCGGTGCTGACGGTCACCGATCTCTGCACGCACTTCCACACGCGCGACGGCGTCGTCCGGGCGGTCGACGGCGTGTCGCTGTCGCTCGAGCGTGGCGAGACGCTCGGCGTCGTGGGGGAAAGCGGCTGCGGGAAATCGGTGACCGCCCTGTCGATTATGCGGCTCGTTCCTCCCGCCGCGGGACGCATCGTCGCGGGCAGCATTCGATTCGACGGCACGGAGCTCCTGTCGCTCCCGCCGGCGTCGATGCGGGCGATTCGCGGCAACCGCATCAGCATGATCTTCCAGGAGCCGATGAGCAGCCTCAACCCGGTGATGAGCGTGGGCCGCCAGATTGCTGAGACCGTGGCCTTGCATCAGCGACTTCCGCGGCGGGCCGCGCTCGACCGCGCAATCGAGATGCTGACGCTCGTCAAGATTCCCGAGCCCCGCCGGCGCGCCACCGAATTTCCGCATCAGCTTTCCGGCGGCATGCGGCAGCGGGTGATGATCGCGATCGCGATGGCGTGCACGCCGACGATCCTCATCGCCGACGAGCCGACGACGGCGCTCGACGTCACGATCCAGGCGCAGATCCTCGATCTCATGCTGGAGATGAAAGAGCGCACGGGCGCCGCGGTGATGCTGATCACCCACGATCTTGGCGTGGTTGCCGAGACCGCGCAGCGCGTGATCGTGATGTACGCAGGCCGCAAGGTCGAGGAAGCCCAGGTCGACGCGCTCTTCGCGCATCCGCGGCATCCCTACACCCGCGGCCTGATGACGTCGATCCCGCGGCTCAACCGCGCGGCGGCGGAGTCCACATCATCGTCCACATCCTCCGCGTCATCGTCCACGCCATCGCGCCGGCTCACCGAGATCCCCGGCGTCGTGCCCTCGCTCATCGGCGTTGCCGAAGGATGCACGTTCGCACCGCGCTGTCCCCATGCGAGCGAGCAGTGCCGCGTCGCCTTTCCGCCCGAGCGCGAGGCGGCGCCGGGCCACATGGTCGCCTGCTGGAACGCGGATGCATTGCCCGCGATGGCCGATGACTGACACGTTCGTCCTCGAGGTCGACGCGCTGGTGAAGCACTATCCGGTGCGCGGCGGCTTGTTGTCGCGCGTGATCGGCACGGTGCAGGCAGTCGACGGCGTGTCTTTCCGCGTCGCGCCCGGCGAGACGCTCGGGCTCGTTGGCGAGAGTGGCTGTGGAAAGTCGACGACGGGCAAAGCAATCCTGCGCCTCGTCGACGCGACGAGCGGCACGATCCGCCTCGAAGGCGAAGACATCACGCACCTCGACCGCGCCGCGATGCGCCCGCGGCGCCGGCGCTTGCAGGTGATCTTCCAGGATCCTTACGCGTCGCTCGACCCCCGAATGAGCGCGGGCGATATCGTCGGCGAGCCGCTTTTCAACTACGGCATCGCTCGCGGCGAGGAGCGTTCGGCACGCGTTGCGCGGCTCTTCGCCCGCGTCGGCTTGCGGCGCGACCAGATGCGGAAGTATCCGCACGAGTTTTCCGGCGGCCAGCGGCAACGGGTCGGTATCGCGCGGGCGCTCGCGGTGGAGCCGAGGGTGATCGTCTGCGACGAGCCCGTCTCGGCGCTGGACGTCTCGGTGCAGGCGCAGGTGATCAATCTGCTCATGGATCTGCAGCAGGAATTCGGCCTTTCCTATCTCTTCATCGCGCACGACCTGGCCGTCGTCGAGCACATCTGCCACCGCGTCGCCGTGATGTACCTCGGCCGCATCGTCGAGGTCGCGCCGCGCCGCAAGCTGTTCGCGCAGCCGCAACACCCATACACCGAGGCGCTGCTGTCGGCTGTGCCGGTGCCCGATCCGAGGCCCGCGCAACGTCGGCGGCGCATCATCCTGCCGGGCGACGTTCCAAGTCCGCTCAACCCACCCTCCGGGTGCCGCTTCCACACGCGCTGTCCCTACGTGATCGAACGTTGCCGGTCCGAATCGCCGGAGCTGCGCGAGATCGCGCCCGGTCACCACGTCGCGTGCCACTTACGGTGACTAACGCCGACGGCAGCCGCTGAGTGCGCGCGCCGGTCTCGTCAGGCGGGCCTGCGGGTCGTGGGGGACGTGAGCAACGCCGCTGCTGAAAGCGACAGGATCGGGCCGATTGCATTGAACACTGCCGGCGCGGCAACACCGCCGGCGTTGATCCACGCGCCCATCGCGAGCGCCGCCGCCGCGCCGCCGAGCGACGCTGCGACCCACGCGGGCGGCATGTCCCGAAGGCGCAGCGCCCCGAGGGGAAGCAGCCAGCCGAAGATGTACCAGAACTGCCGGTCGGTCAGGCACCCGATCAGTCCGCGCAGCAAGCTCACGTCCCTCGCCCACGGGTCGTCACGGATCTGCGCCGCGAATTCCCACGGCAGGACGAGCCGCTCGTACGCCGTGTACTGGAGCAGCACGTTGACCGAGAGCCCGACGACGATCATGGCGGCGGACCAGAGCGCGAGCGCAGGGTTCCAGCCCTTGCCCCGCAACTCGACCGCAGCCCAGCCGAGCGCTGCCATGGTCGCGAGCGGAATGAACGTCTCCTTCGCGAGCGCGCCCACCAGCCCGACGACGGGGAGCAGGATCAGTTTTCTCGCGAAGAGCACCCAGTAAAGCGCAAGCATGAGCGAGGACTCGCCGGAGTCGACGAGGCCGCATCCCAGGTGCTTGTTGTGGACCGCGAAATTGAGAAAGTAGAGGAGCGTTCCCGCGAGCGCGGTGCCGGCCGGGGCGCCGGCATAGGTCCTGCCGATGTGGAGCAGGATGAGAGCGCCGGTCGCGCTGAAGAGCGCGCTCGCGACCAACAACCCGAAAGCGACCGGGTTCCACGACGGCAGGCGTCCCGCAGTCAACCGGTAGATGGGGCGTGCGACCCACGGCACGAGCGGACGCAGCAACTGCTGACTCGCCGCCTTGGGCTCGCCGGCGACCATCTCGTAGTATTTGCCCGCATCGGCGCAGCCGGGGACGGTGCGCGGATCGAAGCGGCTGACGGCGGGGTACCCAATGCCGAGCGCGATGACGAAGAACAGCAGCCAATGCAGAGCGAGCCGGCGCGGCTCTGCGGTCATCGTCTCCGTCATGGCGCGCATTATCGACCACGACCGGGCGTTGGCGTGGATAATTCGGTCCACCAGCCGTGACGAAGCGCATCGGAGGAATTGCCAATGAGCGAACGGAAAACGAGTTCATGGACCTGATACTGCGGGGCGGTCGCGTGATCGATCCGGCGCAAGCACTCGATGGAATTCGGGACGTGGGCTTTGCGGATGGCCGCGTCGCGGCCGTCGCACCGCGGATCGCAGAGCCTGCAAAGGAGGAACGCGACGTCGCCGGCGCCATCGTGACACCGGGCATGATCGATCTCCACACGCACGTCTACTGGGGCGGGACGTCAATTGGCGTCGAAGCCGAGCCCATTGCCCGCCGCAGTGGCACGACCACGTTCATCGACGCCGGCACCGCCGGCCCCGCGAACTTTCCTGGATTCCGCCGCCACGTGATCGAGCGATCGGCGGTCCGCATCCTTGCTTACCTCAACGTGTCGTTCGCCGGCATCTTCGCGTTCAGCCGTACCGTGATGGTCGGCGAAGCGTCGGACCTGCGCCTGCTCGATCTCAACGAGTGCGTGCGGGTGGCGCGCGAGAACCGCGATCTCATCGTCGGAATCAAGGTGCGCGTCGGCCGCGGCGCGGGCGGGTCGAGCGGCGTGGCGCCTCTCGACATGGCGATCGAAGTCGCGGACGAGCTCGGCTTGCCGGTGATGGCGCACATCGACCATCCGCCGCCGTCCCGGCGCGAAGTGCTCGAGCGACTACGGCCCGGCGACGTACTGACGCACTGCTACCGGCCGTTCCCGAATTCGCTCCTTCGCTCCGATGGCGCGGTGCGTGAGGAAGCGCTGCTCGCGCGCGAACGCGGCGTCACGTTCGACATCGGTCACGGCGCCGGCTCGTTCGGGTTTCACGCATGCCGCGGCTTGCTGGCCGCGGGTTTTCACCCGGACGTCATCTCGAGCGATGTGCATGTCCTCAACGTCGATGGCCCGGCCTTCGACCTGCTGACGACCATGTCCAAATTCCTCGTCCTGGGCGTCGACGTCGAGGCGATCGTCGCCGCCGTCACTGCCGCGCCGGCCCGTGCCATCCGTCGGCCTTCTCTCGGCACGCTGGCGCCAGGCGCGGAAGGCGACGCGACGGTGGTCGACCTCGAGCAGGGCGCATTCGAGTTCCACGACACGCAGGGCGAGCGGCTCGCAGCGGAACGGCGCTTCCGCCTCCAGGGCATGGTGGTCGGCGGAAAATGGTGGCCGCCGGTAATCCCGAGCTGAAAACCGAGATTGGCCGGCGGCCGGAGATTGCGCCCGCGCGTCCGGTACCGCCACGCGCGGGCGATAGACCTGCGACCTGCTATTGCCGGTTGTACGAATACCGGCGAGCGTCGTCACGCATTTGTGCGCGGACGTTGTCGGCGAGAGCATCGAGGTTCCGCTTGAGCTCGGCATCCTCGCGATAGTTGAGCCGGCCGTCCGCCATGAACGTGCGCTCCTTCGCTTCGATCGTATTGAGCTGGCGGTACAGATTGCGCGCTTCCCGATCCGTAAGCCGGCCATCGTTCTGGCCGCGCTCGATCCGGGCGCGAATGCGCGCTTCGCGCTCGTTGATGTTCTGCGCGCGGTCGTCCCAGCGGTCGTCGTGCCAGCGGTTGTTGTTGTTGCTGCTGTAGTCGTTGTTGTTGCTGGTGTACTGGACGGGGAAGAACGCCGTCCCCGCATCGTGGCCGATCGTACCCGCGGTGGCCGCGCCCGAGGCGAGCACGCCCGCGGTTGCAAGTGCAAGTAGAGTCTTCCGCATGACATATCTCCTGTTGGGCCGGCGTCCACACGCCGGGCTCCTCCCAACAACGCCCGGAGGGAAATAGGTGTTGACGGACAATTGTTGCCATTTGTAGGTTCCCGACGCCCACGGCCAGCAGCCGATCGCCTGAACTTTTGTCGGACGTTTCCTACAATGCAATGCGACCATGCGGTCGACCGTCGGGGGTAGACTCGGGATGGCGCCGCTCTGGCGGCCTCAGGAGCACACGTGCAACCCCCGACCAAGGCCTACGCGATCTCGCTCGCCGCGCTCGTCGCCGCCGTACTGCTCCGCTGGCTGCTGGATCCGCTGCTCGGCGATACGCTGCCGCTCGTCCTGCTGTTCGGAGCAGTTGCCGTTGCGGCGTGGGTGGGTGGGTACGTGCCGGCCACCATCGTCGGCACGCTGGGGTACCTTGCGTGCAACTACCTATTCGTGGCCCCGCGCCACACCGCTGGGCCATTCGACACGCCCACCCTCGTGGGGCTCGGCGCTTACATGTTCACATGCTCGCTCATCATTGGGATTGGCGAGGCCGTCCGTTCGGCGCAGCTCCGCGTGCTGCGCCATGCCGAGCTCATGCGGGTGACGCTCGGCAGCATCGGCGACGCCGTCATCACGACAGATAACGCGGGCCGCATCGACTCGCTCAACGCGGTCGCGGAGTCGCTGACCGGCTGGACGGATGCGGACGCACGCGGCCAATCCCTCGACAGCGTGTTCAGGATCGTCGACCAAGAAACGCGGGCGCCGCTCGAGAGCCCGGCGGCGCGGGCGCTGCGGGAAAACGCCGTCGTCGGGCTCGCGAACCATGCCGTCCTGATCGCGAAGGACGGCGTCGAGCGGTCGATCGACGACAGCGCTGCGCCCATCAAGGACCAGAACGGGCGCATCTCCGGATGCGTGCTTATCTTCAGGGACATCTCGCAGCGCAAGAAGTGGGAAGACGTTGCCGCAGGGCGCCTGCTCGACGCGAGGCTGCTCGCAGCGATCGTCGAATCGTCCGACGATGCGATCGTCAGTAAGTCGCTCGACGGCATCATTAGGACCTGGAACGTCGGCGCGGAGCGGCTGTTCGGCTACACCGCCGAGGAGGCCGTCGGCCGCCATATCTCGCTCGTCATTCCACAGGATCGCATCGCGGAGGAGGACAAGATCATCGCGAGCCTCAAGGCCGGACAACGGGTCGACCACTTCGAGACGGAGCGCCGGGGTCGCGACGGGCGGCGCATCCAGGTGTCCCTCACAATCTCGCCGATCAAGGACGAAGCGGGCACCGTCGTTGGCGCGTCCAAGATCGCTCGTGACATCACCGAGCGCAAGCACGCCGAGAGCGAGCGCGATCGCCTCAACGAAAACCTGGCCAAGCTCGCCGCCGACCTGTCGCAGGTGGATCGTCGCAAGAACGAGTTCCTGGCGACGCTTGCTCACGAGCTGCGCAACCCGCTCGCGCCGATACGCAACATGCTCGAAGTCCTGAAGCGCGGCAACCGCGAGACCGCCCCGCAGGCGGTGGCCACCATGGAGCGCCAGCTCGGTCAGCTCGTGCGCCTCGTCGACGACCTGCTTGACATCAGCCGCATCACTCACAACCGCATCGAGCTGCGCAAGAGCCGGGTCGACGTGGCGGCGGCCGTCGAGCAGGCGGTCGAGGCAGCGCGTCCGCTCGCTGACGAGTCGGGTCACGCGATCGAGGTCGCGCTGCCGCAGGAAAGCATCCACGTGAATGCCGACCCCGTGCGCCTCACCCAGATCATCGACAATCTGCTGAACAACAGCTGCAAGTACACGCCGCCCGGAGGCAGAATCAGTGTGAAGGCCGAACGGGACGGCGACGAAGCCGTCATCACGGTGGCGGACACGGGCATCGGCATCCCGCCCGGCAATCTCTCGACGATCTTCGAGATGTTCACGCAGATCCTCGGCGCGCTCGAACGCTCGCGCGGCGGTCTCGGCATCGGCTTGACGCTCGTCAAGCGGCTCGTTGAGATGCACGGCGGCGAGATCGAGGCCCGGAGCGAGGGGGAGGGCAAGGGGAGCCAATTCATCATTCGGCTGCCCGTCTCGATGGAAGCCGGCAAGGCGCCCCCCGCAGCAAAGGTCCCGCACGAGCCGGCGCGGACCCACCGGATCCTTGTCGTCGACGACAATCAGGATGCGGCGACTTCGCTTGCGACGCTGCTGCAGATGACGGGCCACGAAAGCTTCACGGCGTTTGACGGCCCGGCGGCGCTGGAAGCGATGGAGCGACATCGTCCCGACGTCGTGCTGCTCGACATCGGGCTCCCGGGGGTCAGCGGTTACGAGGTTTGCCGCCGTGCCCGCACCCAGCCCTGGGGCGCCGACATCACGTACATTGCGCTCACCGGATGGGGGCAGGCCGAAGACCGGCGTCGGACCCAGGAAGCCGGTTTCGACGGCCACCTCGTGAAGCCCGTGGAGTTCGGCGCCCTTATTGCCCAGCTGGACTCGCTCGAGACGACGCGCAGAGCTTGAGTCCGAAGCGATACGCGATGGGGGGCCGGGCGGCCTCCGCTTCGCCCGCCGACGTTCTGCCGTCGGTCGAGCAGCGAACGCTCCGCGAGCGCCTGGGCGCGCTCTCCAACCTGCCGCCGTTCCTCAAGCTCGTGTGGAACACGAGCCCCGCGCTCACGGCGAGCCTCCTCGCACTGCGCATCGTGCGCGCGCTCCTGCCGGTCGTCACGCTCTACGTCGGCAAGCTCATCATCGACGAGGTGGTGCGGCTCGCGGGAGGGTCGTTCGCCAATCATCCGTTGGGGGAGTGGATCGCGAGCGGCCAGCTCGACCACATCGGCTTCCTGCTTGCGCTCGAGTTCGGCCTCGCCGTCGGTTCCGATGTGCTCGGGCGCTACGTTTCCCTGCTCGACTCGCTGTTGTCGGAGCGGTTCAGCACCGAGACGAGCCTCCGCCTGATGGAGCATGCGGCAACGCTCGACCTCGAGGACTTCGAGGACAGCGAGCTGCAGGACCGGCTGGAGCGCGCACGGCGGCAGGCCGCGGGGCGCACGAGCCTGATCGGCCAATTGATGGGCCAGGCGCAGGACGTCGTGACGGTCGTGAGCTTCGCGGCCGGCCTTCTCGTCTACGCGCCGTGGCTCATCGTGCTTCTCGCGATAGCGCTCCTGCCGGCGTTCGTCGGCGAGGCCCATTTCAATGCGCAGGCGTATTCCCTCAATTTCGCGCGGACGCCGGAGCGGCGCGAGCTCGATTACGTGCGCCAGACAGGCGCCAGCGCCGAGACCGCCAAGGAAGTGAAGATCTTCGGCTTGAACCGCTTCCTGATCGAGCGCTACCGGATGCTCGCGGAGAGCTTCTTCGACGCGAATCGCCGCATCGCGCTGCGGCGGGCAGGGTGGGGAAGCGTGCTGTCGGCGATCGGCACCGTCGCCTATTACGTCGCGTACGCGTACATCGTCTGGCGCACGCTGCACGGCGACTTTTCGATCGGCGACCTCACGTTTCTCGCCGGGTCGTTTCGGCGGCTGCGCAATCTGCTGGAAGGGCTGCTGCTCGGGTTCTCGCAGGTCGCGGGGCAGGCGCTCTACCTCGACGATCTCTTCTCGTTCTTCGAGATCCAGCCTGAAATCGTCCAGCCCGCGAATGCCCGCCCGTTCCCGGCGCCGATACGCGAAGGCTTCACGTTCGAGAGCGTCGGCTTTCGCTATCCCGGCGCCGAACGATGGGCGGTGCGCCGACTCGCGTTCACGCTTCGCGCCGGCGAAATCCTTGCGCTGGTCGGCGAGAACGGTGCCGGCAAGACGACGCTCGTCAAGCTTCTCGCGCGCCTCTACGATCCGGACGAAGGGCGCATCCTGCTCGATGGCCACGATCTCCGCGAATACGATCTCTTCGCGCTGCGCGCGAACATCGGCGTCATCTTCCAGGATTTCGTCCGCTATCACTTCTCCGCCGCCGACAACATCGCGGTCGGGCGGATCGAAGCCCGCGATGACCGTCCGCGGATCGTGGCCGCGGCGGAGCGCAGCATGGCCGACGAGTTCATCCGCAAGCTTCCCGCGCGGTACGAGCAGGTGCTCGGCAAGCGCTTCCGCACGGGCATCGACGTGTCGGGCGGAGAGTGGCAGAAGATCGCGATCGCACGCGCCTACATGCGCGATGCGCAGGTGCTGATCCTCGACGAGCCGACGGCGGCGCTCGACGCGCGCGCCGAATACGAGGTGTTTCGGCGGTTCAAGGAGATGAGCCGCGGCAAGACCGTCGTGCTGATCTCGCACCGCTTCTCGAGCGTGCGCATGGCCGATCGCATCATCGTGCTCGCCGACGGCTCGATCGAGGCGAGCGGCACGCACGAGCAGTTGCTCGCGCAGGGTGGCCGCTACGCGGAGCTCTTCGAGCTGCAGGCTGCCGGGTACCGCTGAACGGCACAAGCGCGAGCGCCGGCGGGTAACCGGAAGCGCCCGCGCCGCCCCTGAGGCGCAGGGAGGCCGGCCGTCCTCGCGGACGGCCGGTCCGGCATCAGGCCACCTTGATGTCGATCTTGCGGGGCTGCGCGTGCTCTGCCTTGGGAATCCGAAGCGTCAGCACGCCGTGCTTGAACTCCGCCGAAACCTTCGCCGTGTCGAGCTCCTTCGACAAGGTGAATACCCGGCGGAAGCGCGGCACGCTCACCTCGGCGTAGCTCGCCTGCATGCCTTCCGGCGTGGCGACGCTCATGTCGCCTTCGATCGTCAACGAGTCCGATTCGACGTGGAGCCCGAGCTTGTCCTTGGGCACACCCGGAAGATCGGCGCGGAGCGTAATGCCGCCGCTGTCCTCGATCACATCGACCGGCGGAATCAGCGACTCGTCGCGCGAGCCCCGTTGGTCCGGCCGCTCCACCTCGCGGGAAGCCTGCTGCCTCTTTTCTACTGCAGTCGTATCGTTCATCGCGCTCTCCGTGATCATTGAACGTTGATGCGGCGGGGTTGCGCCGATTCGCGCCGCTTGGCGGTGACGTGCAGGATGCCGTCCCGGTAGGCTGCTGACACGCCATTCGGGTCGACGTCCTCCGACAGGCTGATCACGCGCCGGAATCGGCCACTGAAACGCTCGTTGATGTGGACCGCGGCCTTGCCATCCTCTTCGGAGGGCAGCTCGGCCGGACGCTCGCCGGCGATCGTGAGCACGCCGCGGTCGAGCTTGACTTCCACGGTCGCGGGGTCGAGACCCGGGGCAAAGGCCAGGATCTCCACCGATTGCGCCGTACCGCCGACGTTCACGGCGGGAAAGCCGCCGCGACCGAGGCCACGGATGCTGGGGGACAGGTCGAACGCATCCCGCATTTCGCGCTGCAAGCGGTCGAGCTCGGCAAACACGTTGCGGGGAAACAAGGATGGGTACATTCGCACACCTCCTCTGTCGGTTGAATGATGGCGCACGGCTTTCCGGGCGCCTCCGGGGCATCGATGTTTTGGGCGGTCGCTGACGTTTCAAGAGGGAGGGCCGCTCAAAAGTCAAATTGGGGGCGACCGAGCTTGTTTTCGACCTTTGCATCGCGGTTTTAGCTGATCGGCGGCCCGCGCCGCGACCGGCTGCCACGGCTTGCGGACGCGGTTATCATGCACCGCAACGGCAACCGCGGTCGCTGCCGGATCGCCTTCAAACGCAAATCGACTGGACTGCCTCCACGCCATGGCCGCAATCGTCCGTCGGGAACTGACCGAAGTGGCCGCTGGTCAGCGCTTTCGTCGCCGGGCTTGTCTTCGTACGGTCCTCGGTGCTGATCGGCATGGCGGCCGTCGATCAAAGTTGCCATGACTGAGGAAGCGTCGAAATTTGCCTATCCCCGGCCGCAGCTGCAGCGGCCGCAATGGATGGATCTCAACGGGCGGTGGCGGTTCGTTTTCGACGACGCGCGTCGTTACGGCCACCCGTCCGATATCGCCGAATGGCCGCGCTTCATCGAGGTGCCGTTTCCGCCCGAGTCTCAGGCGAGCGGCATCGGCGACACCGGGTTCCACTTCACGTGCTGGTACGAGCGGGAATTCGAGATCGCGCCGGAAGGGCGGCGCGTGCTGCTGCACTTCGGGGCCGTCGACTACTACGCCCGCGTCTGGGTGAACGGGCGTCTCGTTGCCACCCACGAGGGTGGGCATACGCCGTTCTGGGCCGACATCACGTCCGCGCTGCGGACGTCGGGCGCGCAAACCGTCACCGTCATGGCCTATGACGATCCGCTCGAGCTCACGAAGCCGAGAGGCAAGCAGGATTGGCAGCTGAAGCCGCACTCCGTCTGGTACCCGCGGACAAGCGGAATCTGGCAAACCGTGTGGCTCGAAAGCGTTCCCCCGACCTATATCGAGCGTATCCGGTGGACGCCTCATCTCAACGGGTACGCGCTGGGCTTCGAAGCGCGCATCGGTGGGGACCCCATCGATTATCTGATCGTCGACCTGCTGCTGCTCCACGGGCGGCGCGTGTTGGCGCAGGATTCGTACGTCGTGATCGACGGCGAGGCGGATCGGCGGATCATTCTCTCCGATCCGGGTATCGACGATTCGCGCAACGAGCTTCTGTGGAGCCCGGAACGTCCGACGCTCCTCGACGCCCACATTCGCCTGCGCCACGGCGACGTCGTGCTCGACGAGTTCACGTCGTACACGGCGCTGCGGTCGGTCGCGATCGACCGCGATCGGTTCACGCTGAACGGGCGGCCGTATCAGCTGCGGCTCGTGCTCGACCAGGGGTACTGGCCGGAAAGCCTGCTCGCCCCGCCCAGCGACGACGCGCTGCGCAAGGACGTCGAGCTCGTGAAGAGCCTCGGGTTCAACGGCGTGCGCAAGCATCAGAAGATCGAGTCGCCGCGATACCTCTATTGGGCCGACCGGCTGGGGCTGCTGGTCTGGGAGGAAATGCCGTCGGCGTACCGGTTCACGGGGCAGGCGATCAATCGAACCATTCGCGAGTGGTCGGAAGCAATCGAGCGCGATTTCAGTCACCCGTGCATCGCCGTGTGGGTGCCGTTCAACGAATCGTGGGGCGTGCCCGAGCTGCCGAATGTCGAAGCGCACCGTCATGGCGTCCAGTCGCTCTACCATCTCACGAAGACGCTCGACCCCACGCGTCCCGTGCTCGCGAACGATGGCTGGGAAAGCGGCGAGACCGACCTCATCGGCATCCACGACTACGACACGGATCCGGACGCGATGCGCGCGCGCTATCTGTCGACGACGAGCGTGCAGGAACTTTTCGCGCAGGGCCGCCCGGGCGGACGCGTGCTCACGCTCGAAGGATTTCCGCACCGCGGTCAGCCGATCATGCTGACGGAGTTCGGCGGCATTGCGTACCACCATGCCCGCGACGGGGACAGCTGGGGCTACTTCGTCGCGTCGAGCGCGTCGGAATTTCTGCACTGGTACCGGGAGCTCGTTACGATCGTCGCGCGGTCGCGGACGCTCGCGGGTTTTTGCTATACGCAGTTCGCCGACACGTTTCAGGAAGTCAACGGGCTTCTCTACGCGGACCGGACGCCGAAGGTGCCGATCGAGGACCTCGCGGCGGCGATGGGCTCCGCGGTGAAGCGGCCGATACCGTAACACGGCTGGCGCAACGACGACACCGCAGCGCCGTCAGCCGTGATGAAAAGGCTTGCGCGGCGGTTGAGCGGCACCCGGTTGCGGCGTGCCCGTTACTTCCGTCGGCGACGATCTCATCTTGAGTGCCTGTTCTCGGAAGAGAACGGCGACGCTTCCGCGCAGCACCCCCAGGCATTGACCCGTACGCCTTTCCTCGAGGCGCTGCCACTCCACGCGCGCGAACGTCTGCTGCACATCGCTGTGGCGAGCGGTTTCGTACGGCAATGAAGGATTGGGCGAGCTTTTCAAAGGTCCCTCCGCACGTGAAGTCATTGGCGTTCAAGCGTTGCAAATCCCATGCCGCTCGCATGTTGGCCCGGCCTTTGGCAGGGCCCGGGCGCAGGCGCGCGGTCGTCAGGGCGGCATGCATATTGCGAGAAGCCGCGCATTCCGCCATCGGCACTCGTTGCGATGACCGCTCCGCTTTCCGTTAGACGCGTCGTTTTTCGACGGCATCGCCGCTTCGATGCCTATCCCGTCGTTGACAGCACGGGAGTGGCATGCGGCCTCGTGGAAGATATCGAGCTCGAAGCGGTGCCCGGCCTAAGGCTGCAAGCGCGCGCCGTCCTCATTCGCGCCGATGTCCGGCGTCCGCTGTGGGCGCAGCGTCTTGCGCGT
>Ga0070672_100000121_pt1 | contig 40117 bp, 33 predicted proteins | sample KBSM13metaG_FD_66151 | JGI IMG/M metagenome (GOLD analysis project Ga0070672, IMG submission 66151) | Miscanthus rhizosphere microbial communities from Kellogg Biological Station, Michigan, USA - KBS M1-3 metaG | ecosystem: Host-associated > Plants > Roots > Rhizosphere > Soil ... | reverse complement strand
CAGCAGGGCAACGTCGGCGGCGACCTCGCGCACTACGCGCAGGACCACGGCATGGCGCCGCAGATCCCGCTCGGCACGGTCGGAACGCTGGCCCTCGGCGGTGCCAAGCCGCTGCCCTGGCAAGTGGTCGGCTATGTCGAGCGCTGCGAGGTCGCCGAAAGCGACGACGACGAGCAGACCTTCTGGCGCGAGTACCTGCTCTACCACCGCAGCGAAGGCTTCGCCTTCCTGGTCGATGCCGAGGACGGCTGGAGCTGGACCGCGCCGATCACCGGCACGCCGCAGTCGTTCGGCGAGTCCGTCAAGCACGACGGCGTCCTCTATCGCAAGCTCTACGACTACGTCGGCAAGGTCACCTACGTCCTCGGCGAGTTCTACTGGCGCCTCACGCGCGAGCAGCGCACGGCCAACAGCGACTACGTCGGCACCGGCGCGGCGTCGGATCGACGCCTGAACCGCGAGCAGACCGAAGGCGACGGCACCGCAGAGGTCGTCTGGTCGGCCGGCGCGACGCTCGGCGCCGACGCGGTCATCGGCGCCTTCCGGCTGGCGCCGGCGCAGCGCGCCGCGCTCCAGCGCGACGCACTGCCGACGACGTTCATGAGCTCGCCGCTCGTCAAGACCTTCTTCTGGATCTTCATCGTCATCCTGGTGCTGGTGCTGTTCCGCTGCGGCAGCGGCGGCAGTCCGGCCGATTGCAGCGAGACTCGCAACACCTTCGGCGATGCCTCGCAGGAGTACCAGAATTGCCTCAACAGCCAGAGAAGCGGCGGCGGCCTTCGCGGCGGCGGCGGCTCGTTCGGCGGCTTCTCGAGCGGCGGCGGCCACAAGTGATGCGCTTCCATCCGCGCGCCCCCTCACACGTTCGGTTCGTCACTGACAGGAGAATTTCATGAGTGGACTCGAGTGGCTCAAGCCCGCGGTCATCTTCGGCTCGGTGCTCTATGCGCTGATCGGCGTGCTGATCTTCTGGATCGCGTTCATCCTGGTCGACAAGCTGACGCCGTACCGGCTGTGGGAGGAGATCATCGAGAAGAAGAATCTGGCGCTGGCGATCGTCGTCGGCTCGATGTGCATCGCGATCGGCCTGATCGTCGCGGCGGCGGTCCATGGGTGATTGATCCTGCGGCCGACCCGGCCCCGGCTGGCGCCCGGGCGACATCGCGCCCGATCGGCGCCGCCGAGGTCGCTCTGCTCGCGTCGGTCTTCGTCGTCGCCGCATGCGGCCTCGTCTACGAGCTGGCCGCCGGCACGCTCGCGAGCTACCTGCTCGGCGACTCGATCCTGCAGTTCTCGACTGTCATCGGCACCTATCTGTTCGCGATGGGCGCCGGCTCGTGGCTGTCGCGCTACCTCGAACGCCAGCTGGTCGCGCAGTTCCTGCGCATCGAGCTGCTGGTCGGCCTGATCGGCGGCCTGATGCCGGCGGCGCTGTTCGCGCTGCAGTCGCTCTCGACGACGTCGTTCCGATTCGCGCTCTATGCGCTCGTCCTGCTCGTCGGCATCCTGGTCGGGCTCGAGATCCCACTCGTGATGCGCATCCTGAAGCGCCACGTAGGCGGAGCAAAGGGTGGCCTGAAGACGCTGGTCTCGCAGGTCCTGACCTTCGACTACCTCGGCGCGCTCGCCGTGGCGATCGCCTTTCCGCTCCTGCTCGTGCCGCAGCTCGGCCTGATCCGTACCGGCGCCCTGTTCGGGCTCATGAACGCCGGCGTCGCGGTCTGGGCGCTGTGGCTGTTTCGCGGCGAGCTGCGTCGCTTCGCCGCGCATGCGGTGGCGTGCGCGCTGACGATCGCCGCGCTCGGCGCGGCGTTCGCCACCGCCGATCGCGTCACGACCTGGGCCGAGGATCGGTTCTATTCCGACCAGGTCCTCTACAGCGAGACCAGCGCCTACCAGCGCGTCGTCGTCACCGCCAGCCGTGCCGGCGTTCGCCTGTTCCTCAACGGCAACCTCCAGTTCCACTCGCGCGACGAGTACCGCTATCACGAGGCGCTGGTCCACCCCGCGCTCGCCGCCGCGGGGGCGCCGCGGCGCGTGCTTGTCCTCGGCGGCGGCGACGGCATGGCGGTGCGCGAAGTGCTGCGTCATCCGAGCGTCGAGCGCGTCACCCTGGTCGAGCTCGACCCGCACATGACGACGCTCTTTTCGACCGCGCCGCTGCTCGTGGCCCTCAACGGCGATTCGCTCCGCTCGCCCAAGGTTGCCATCGTCAACGCCGACGCCTTCGCCTGGCTCGAGCAGCACGACGAGATCTTCGACGCGATCGTCGTCGACTTTCCCGACCCGACCAACTTCTCGATCGGCAAGCTCTACACACGCACCTTCTACGAGCTGATCGATCGTCACCTGTCGGCGAGCGGCTACGCGGTGGTGCAGACGACATCGCCGCTGATCGCGAGGAAGAGCTTCTGGACCGTGGTGACGACGATCGAGGCCGCCGGCCTCGCGGCCGCGCCGTATCACGCGCACGTGCCGAGCTTCGGCGAGTGGGGCTTCGTCGTCGCCAGCCGTCGGCCGTTCAGGCGGCCGACGTCGTTGCCGGCCGGCCTGCGCTTCCTCACCCCGGCGGGGCTGCCGGCGCTGTTCGACTTCCCGCCCGACATGGCACGGGTTCCGGCCGAGGTCAACCGGCTCTCGAACCAGGTGCTGGTGCAGACTTTCGAGGACGAATGGGGCAAGGTGCAGCGATGAGCGAACGGCGGCGCGGGCCGACACGCCGGAGCGTCCTCGGCGCGTCGCTCGCCGCGCTGGCGCCGCTCGCCGGCTGCGATCGCGCCAGCCGCGCGCGCTACGACGGCGGCTGGCTCGGCGTCGCGCACGAGCGCGGCCATCTCGTTCGCGACGGCGGCGCCGCGAGCAAGTCCGGCGCGTTGCCGGAGGTGGCGCGGACGTTTCGCGTCGGCGCGTTGGTCGTCGGCGCCGGCATCGCCGGCCTGGCCGCGGCGCGCGCGTTGCATGCGGCCGGCATCGACGACTGCCACGTCATCGACCTCGAAGACCGGCCCGGCGGCAACAGCCGCGGCCACGCAATGGCCGGAATGCGCTGTCCGCTCGGCGCCCACTACCTGCCGTTGCCGGGAGCGAGCGCGATCGAGGTCAGCGACCTGCTCGACGAGCTCGGCGTTCGCAAGATCGTCAACGGGCAGGCGGTCTACGACGAGCGCATGCTCTGCCACAGCCCGCAGGAGCGTCTCTTCATCGCCGGCGGCTGGCGCGAGGGCCTGCTGCCGCCGATCGAGGCCCTGCCGGCGGACGAGCGAGCGACCACGCTCGCCCAGTACCGTGCCTTCGGCCACGCGGTCGCTGCCATCGGCGCCGGCGGAGCATTCGCGATCCCGACCGCGCGGGCGCGCTGGAGCGACGCATTGCAGGGCCTCGACGCGGTCACGTTCGCGCGCTGGCTCGACGCCCAAGGGCTGACCGCGCCGGCCCTGCGCTGGTATCTCGACTATTGCTGCCGCGACGACTACGGCGCCGGCAGCGCGCAGGTCTCGGCCTGGGCCGGGGTGCACTACTTCGCCAGCCGGCACGGCTTTCGGGTCCCGGGCGACGACCTCCATCCGGGCGACGGCGGCGAGGGCGTCCTGACCTGGCCCGAGGGCAATGCCTGGCTCGCCGAGCGACTCGCCGCGCCGCTCGGCGAGCGGCTGCTGCCGGGCCGGGTCGCGCTCGCGGTGACCGAAGGCCGCGACGAGGTCGCGGTCGATACCTGGAACGCCGCGCTGCAGCAGCGCGAGCGCTGGATCGCCGCGCGGGTGATCCTGGCGACGCCGCTCTTCGTTGCCGCGCGGCTGCTCGCCGCGCCGCCGCCGGCGCTGGCCGAAGCGAGGCTGGCGATGCGGCACGCGCCGTGGGTCGTCGCCAACCTGCAGCTGGCCGACGCGCTCGACGATCGACCCGGCGCGCCACCGTCGTGGGACAACGTCGTCTATCGCGCCGTCCTCGGCCTCGGCTACGTCGACGCCATGCACCAGGCGACTCGGCCGTTCGCTGGCCCGACCGTGCTCACCGCCTACGTCGCGCTCGGCGGCGGCGGCGGCGACGAGCTGATCGCCAATCGCCGTCGATTGCTCGCCGACGACTGGCGTGCCTGGGCCGAGCCGATCGTCGCCGAGCTCGCGCTCGCTCACCCGGATCTTCCCGCCAAGGTGGCGCGCGTCGACCTGATGCGCTATGGCCACGCGATGAGCGTGCCTACCCCCGGCGTCCGCAGCAGCGCCGCGCTCGCCGCTCTCGCCGCGCCGCAGCGTCGCGTTCAGTTCGCCCACGCCGACCTCTCGTCTTACTCCGTGTTCGAGGAGGCCCTCTTCCACGGCACGCGCGCCGGTCGCGCCGCGGCCGTACAGTGATGATCACTGAACGACAGGAGATCGCCATGAAGACGCTGGTCATCGGTCTGCTCATTGCCCTCGGCCTTGTCGCCCGGCCTGCGTTCGCGGCGCCGCCCTCGCCCGAATCGGTCGAGCGGCTGATGCAGGCGATGCAGGTGCAGAGCCAGCTCGAGACGACCTACGCGCAGGTCTTGCCGGCGCTGCAGAGCTCGATGCGCCAGACGCTTGGCACCCAGCTCAAGTCGGAGGAAGCGGCGCGCCTGTTCGATGCCGTCCAGCCGCGCGTCAACGCGCTCTTGCTCGAGCAGCTGAGCTGGGCGCGGCTGAAGCCGGCCTTCGCCCGGATCTACGGCGAGACCTTCAGCCAGGAAGAGGTCGACGGCCTGATCGCGTTCTACCAGGGACCGGTCGGGACGGCATTGATCGCCAAGACACCGCAGCTGATGCAGCGCTCGATCCAGCTGATGCAGGAGCGCATGGCACCGATGCTGCAGCGCGTCGCCGAGGTCACCAAGGAAGAGATCGAGAAGGAGCGATCGCGCGGCAGCGTCAGGAACTGAGGCGTCGACGGGCCGGCAGCGAGTCGGCGCGAGGCCACTCTGAGGCCGCCGTGGGCATGTGCCTTGCCGAATTTCGGGCGTCTCATCCACGACCGGAGCAGTCTTCATGGCCTCGTCAAAACGGCAGTTCGCCATCGTCACCGGCGCTTCGTCGGGCATCGGCTACCACCTGGCGCGCGAATGCGCCCGGGCCGGCTTCGATCTCCTCGTCGCCGCCGACCGCGCCGGGATCCAGCGCGCCGCGGCAGACTTGCGCGGCCTCGGCGTCGAGGTCGACGCGCTCGAGGTCGACCTGGCGCGCACCGACGGCGTCGACCAGCTCGTTGCCGCGGCGCGCGGCCGGCCGGTCGATGCGCTGCTCGCGAACGCGGGCCACGGCCTCGGCAAGGCGTTTCTCGATCAGGACTTCGACGAGATCCGCCACGTCATCGACACCAACGTCACCGGCACGATCTATCTCCTGCAGCGAGTCGGCCGAGAGATGCGCGCCCGCGGCAGCGGCCGCATCCTGCTGACCGGCTCGATCGCCGGCTTCATGCCAGGCACGTTCCAGGCGGTCTACAACGGCACCAAGGCGTTCATCGATTCGTTCTCGTTCGCCTTGCGCAACGAGCTCAAGGACAGCGGCGTGACGGTGAGCGTGCTCATGCCCGGGGCCACCGACACCGAGTTCTTCGCTCGCGCCGACATGCTCGACACCAAGGTCGGCTCGGGCAAGAAGGACGACCCCGCGGACGTGGCCAAGGTGGGCTTCAAGGCGATGATGGACGGCGAGGGCGACGTGGTCTCCGGCTGGAAGAACAAGCTGCAGGCGGCGACCGCCAACATCACGCCGTCGCCGGTGCTGGCCGAGATGCATCGCAAGCAGGCCGAACCCGGATCGGCGAGCCGGTAGCGCACCGACAGCGGCGCAGCCGGCGCGGCGCAGGCGATACGATGCGGCGCCCGCAACCTCGTCGAGCCGCGCTCGGCCCGTCATGAACCGTCGCTCGCCATCGGCCCCGGCACGCGCCCTCGATCGCAAGGTCTTCCTGATCATCGTCGCCTTGCTGACGATCGCGTTCTGCTGGGTGGTCCTGCCGTTCTACGGCGCCGTTCTCTGGGGCAGCGCGCTCGCGCTGCTATTCGAGCCGCTCTATGTCTACTTCCTGCGGCGCATGAGGGGACGGCGCAACCTCGCCGCGCTGGCGACGCTGGCGATCATCCTCGTCGTCGTCATCCTGCCGCTGACGCTGGTCGGCATCTCTCTGGTCAAGGAGCTCGCGGGCCTCTACCAGCGAGTCAAGACCGGCCAGGTCAATTTCGGCTCCTACTTCGCGCAGATCGTCGCGGCGATGCCGACGTGGGCCAGCGGCGCGCTCGAGCGCCTCGGCCTCGACGACCTGTCGCTCCTGCAGGCGAAGGTCACCGCGGCGATCACGACGCGCGGCCAGGCGCTCGCCGGGCGCGCCGTCGACATCGGCGGCAACGTGCTCGATCTCATGATCGAGTTCGCGATCGCGATGTACCTGCTGTTCTTCCTCCTGCGCGACGGCGTCGAGCTGACCCGGGGCATCCGCGCCGCGATCCCGCTCGCGCCCGCGGCCAAGGAGCGCATCCTCGAGCGCTTCACGACCGTGATCCGGGCCACCGTCAAGGGCAACGTCCTCGTCGCCGCCGCGCAAGGCGCGCTCGGCGGCCTCGCGTTCTGGTTCCTCGGCGTCCATGCGCCGATGCTGTGGGCGGTGGTCATGGCGTTCCTGTCGCTGCTGCCGGCGATCGGTGCGGCGCTGATCTGGGCGCCGGTGGCGCTCTACCTGCTTGCGGTCGGCCAGGTCTGGCAGGGCGTCGGCCTGATCGCATTCGGCGTGTTCGTGATCGGCCTGATCGACAACGTGTTGCGCCCGATCCTGGTCGGCAAGGACACGCAGCTGCCCGACTACGTGGTCTTGATCTCCACGGTCGGCGGCCTCGCCCTGATCGGGATCAACGGCTTCGTCGTCGGCCCGCTGATCGTCGCCATGTTCGTCGCGGTCTGGCAGTTGCTCGCGGCCGATCGCGCCGCGGCGAGCGCCGGAATCGCATAAAACACGCATGAGAACCGCCTGCGTTGTGGGATCGTTCCTACCTCGCAGCGATGCGCTGTCTGGCATTCGCCAGCGTGCGTCCGCTCTCGCCGGAGACCCAGATGCCGAATAGTCTCGACGTCCAGATGGAAGATGCCTTCGAACGGATCCGCGAGCTCGAGGCGCGCTTGGTCGCTCATGGCCTGGTGCTGAAGACGATCGCGCGCCTGCTGTCCGAGTCGACCGTGGCCGAGCTCAAGGCGGCAGCGCAGGGCATCGACGACGAAGGGATGCAGGAAGCCAATCCCAATCTCCACATGCGGCGTGTCGCCGAGGAGATGTGGAGCATCCTCGAAATGATCGGCTGACGCTGCGCCTGCGCTCGGCGCTCCGCCGGGCCGGCACCGAGAGCAGGGTTCGCGACGGCGGCAGAATCGCGCCATGCGAGCGCAAGCGACCGCTTTTGCCCGGATTCGTCTCGGCTCGCGGCGATTCTGGATCGCCGTGTGCGTCGCGGTCGTCGCCGTCGTCGTGCTCTGGAGCGCGGCTTGGTTCTACGTGCCGCCCCTGGTCGCCGGCGCGGCGCAGAAGGCGGCGGCGCAGCAGCTCGGCCGGCCGCTCGCGCTCGGCAAGGTCGAATTCAATCCCTGGACGCTCGAGCTCACGCTGACCGACCTGGCACTCGCCGGCGCGACCGCCGACGCGGCGCCGCTGCTCCAGGTCAAGCGGATTCACGCCGACGCGGCGATCGTCTCGCTGCTGCGTCTGGCGCCGGTGATCGACGCGGTCGAGATCGACGGGCCGATGCTGCGCGTGAACCGGGTCGGCGACGGTCGCTACGACGTCGACGACGTGCTGCAGCATCTCGCCGCCATCCCGCCGTCGCCGGAGCCGGCGCGCTTCGCCATTCACAACATCGTCGTCCGCGGCGGCGGCGCCGACTTCGTCGACAGACCGCTGGCGACGACGCATCGCGTCCGAGACCTCGAGCTTGCGGTTCCGTTCGTCAGCTCGCTGTCGTCGGAGCGCGAGATCAAAGTCGAGCCGCACCTCGGGTTCGCGCTCGACGGCAGCCGCTTCGACTCGGCCGGCGCGGCAACGCCGTTCGCCGAGCGCAGCAACGGCGAGGTCCACCTGCGCTTCGACGGCTTCTCGGTCGCCCCCTGGCTCGGCTATCTGCCGCGCGGCCTGCCGGTGCAACTGCGCGCGGCGACGCTCGGCGCCGACCTGATCGTCGCCTTCGAGCAGCGGCCGAAGCTGTCGCTCAAAGTCTCGGGAACGGTCGCTGCGGGCGGCGTCGAGGTGGTCGATGCCGCGTCAGCAGAGCTGCTGCGGGTCGGCAACGTCCAGGTCCGGGTCGACGAGCTGCGACCGCTCGAGCGGCGCGCGCGCATCAAGAGCATCGACGTCGACGCGGCCCATCTCGTCGCGGTTCGCAACGCCGCCGGTCGAGTCAACCTGCTGCTCGCCGCCGAGGCGCCCTCGGGCGCGGCGAGCGCGGTGGTGCGCCTGCCGCTGCCGACGGCCAGCGCGGCCGCCAGCGCTGCGGCGGCCGGCGCCGTCGCCGCAGCGAGCCCGACGCCCGCGCCCTGGCAGGCGAGCGTCGCCGCGCTCTCGGTCCGCGCCGCGCGGCTCGACTGGCGCGACGCGACCACCTCGCCCGCCGCCGAGCTGGCGCTGAGCGACTTCTCGTTCGCGGCGCAGGCGATCGCCTGGCCGCTCGATGCGCCGGTCGTGTTCAGCGGCGCGGGCACGCTGGGCAGCGCCACCGCACAAGGGAAGCTGTCGTTGTCGGGGCAGGGCACCGGCAGCGCGGCGACGGTCAAGGTGACGCTGGCCGAGCTGCCGATGGCGGCGCTGCGACCTTACCTGAGCGACGTCCTCGTTCCGCCATTGGCGGGCGACCTGAGTGCCGAGGTCGCGATCGATTGGCACGGCGACCAGGCGTCGACGCGGCTCGTGGTCGACGCCAAGCGCTTGCTGCTGAGCAACCTGGTGCTTGGCGAGGCCAGGTCGCCCGAGCTCGCGGCCGAGGCGATCGAGCTCGGCGACGTTCATGTCGATACCGTCGCGCGGAGCGCGACGGTCGGCCGGCTTGCGCTGCGCGCGCCGCGAGCGCGAGTCGAACGCGACGCGGCGCGGCGCTGGGCGTTCGAGCGCTACGGCGCACCGGGCACGAAGGCGCCCACTGCTGCACCGCGACCTTCGCCGGCAGCGTCGGCCGAAGGCAGCGTCGGCGCCGCGTGGAAGCTGGCGGTGGACGAGATCGCCATCGAGCGCGGCCGGGTCTCGTTCAGCGACCAGTTGAGCTCGCCGGTCGCGCTCGATGTGCTCGATCTCGGACTGCAGCTGCGCGGCTGGTCGCTCGACAGCAAGGTGCCCGCGCCGGTCCATCTCGCCGCCCGGGTGAGCGTTCCCGCGGGGCCGACCGGCAAGGCGGTCGGCAGCGGCGTCGTCGGCAGCGTCGATGCGCGCGGTGAGCTCAACGGCTTCGAAGCCGGGCAGCCCGTCGGCGGACAACTCGCGCTGCTGCTCAAGGACTTGCCGCTGCACCTGCTCGATCCGTACCTGGACGAGATGTTCAGCATCGATGTCCAGAAGGCGCAGACGAGCTTCAAGGGCGACGTCCGCTGGGAGCGGCCGCGCGGCGCGATCACCACCGTCGCGCTGAAGGGCGACGCGACCGTCGAGGACTTCCGCGCCACCAGCGTGACCACCGAGCGCGCCGGCTCGCGCCCGCTGGCCATGGTGCGCGACGCTGCGACGGCGCGAACGCTGCTCAACTGGAAGTCGCTCTCGCTGCGCGGCATCGACCTCGCGATCGCGCCCGGAGCCGCAACCCGCTTCGGCGTCGAGTCGACCGCGTTGAGTGACTTCTTCGCACGCGTCGTGCTCGACGAGAACGGCCGCCTCAACATCCAGGACGTGGCTCGGCCGGGGGCGGCGGCGTCCGCGCCGCAGGCAGCAGCCTCGGGCGCGCCGACGCCGCTGTCGCTGCCGGCGCCGATCGTCGCCGCCGCCGCGGCCTCGGCTGTCTCCGCGGCGGCAACCCTCCCGGCAACGTCGTCCGCCGCCGGCCCGAGGCCGGTCGTGACGTTCGGCCCGATCGTCGTCGTCAACGGCCGCATCGTCTACAACGACTTCTTCGTCAAGCCCAACTACAGCGCCAACCTGAGCGAGCTGAGCGGTCGGCTGGCGGCGTTCTCGTCCGAGCCGCCGGCGCCGGGGCAGCCGCCACCGCTGGCCGAGATTGAGCTGCGCGGTCGCGTCGAGGGCACGGCGACGCTCGAGATCGACGGCAAGGTCAATCCGCTCGCCCAGCCGCTCGCGCTCGACCTGAAGGCGAAGGTGCGCGACCTCGAGCTGCCGCCGCTGTCGCCGTATGCGATCAAGTACTCGGGCTACGGCATCGAGCGCGGCAAGCTGAGCGTCGATCTCGGCTACGTCGTCCAGCCCGACGGCCAGCTGACCGCGAACAACAAGGTCATCCTCAACCAGCTCGTCTTCGGTGAGAAGGTCGAGGGCTCGACCGCGAACCTGCCGGTCAAGCTCGCGGTCGCCCTGCTCTCCGACCAGCACGGCGTCATCGACCTCGACCTGCCGGTGAGCGGCTCGATCAACGACCCCGAGTTCTCGCTCGGCGGCGTGATCTGGAAGGTGATCACGAACCTGATCGTCAAGGCCGTGAGCGCGCCCTTCAAGCTGCTCGCATCGGCGGTCGGCGGCGGTGACGAAGAGCTGTCGCGGGTCGACTTCGCGCCCGGCTCGGCAGCGCTCGATCCGAGCGCGCAGGCGAATCTCGACAAGGTCGCCAAGGCGCTGGTCGACCGGCCGGCGCTCTCGCTCACCGTCACCGGCGAGAGCCGGCTCGACAGCGAACGCGACGCCTGGAAGAAGGAACGGCTGCGCCAGTTCGTTCGCGCCGAGAAGCGCCGCCAGGCGATCGCCGGCGGTGCCGATGCCAGCGCCGCGATCACGGTCAGCGACGAGGAGTATCCGGCGCTGCTGAAGGAGGTCTATCGGCGCGCCGACATCGTCAAGCCGAAGAACGTCGTCGGCCTGACGCAGGACTTGCCGCCGGCCGAGATGGAGCAGCTGCTGCTCGCCAGCATGGTCGTCGCCGACGACGCGATGCAGCAGCTCGCGGTGCGGCGCGGTGTCGTCGTTCGCGACTACCTCGCGACCAAGGACGTCGCGATCGGCCGTCTCTTCCTCGGCGCGCCAAAGGTGGCGAGCGAGGAGTCGAGCTGGACGCCGCGGGCCGACCTGAAGCTGGCCAACCGTTGACCCACCACCAGGGAGCGCACCATGATCTTCGAGCAAGTCGCCACCGGAGGCTGCCAGTCGTATCTGCTCGGCTGCGCCGACACGTGCGCCGGCGTCCTGATCGATCCCGAGGTCAGCCAGGTCGACCGCTACCTCGCGCTCGCCGCGCGCGACGGCCTGCGCGTGCGGTTCGTCATCGACACGCACACCCACGCCGATCACTTCTCGGCCTCGCGCCGGCTCGCCGAGCGGCTCGGCGCGATGACGGTGATGCACCGCGCCAGCCCCGCCCCCGGCGTGGCGATGCGGGTCGACGACGGCGAGTCGATCGTCATCGGCAAGCTCCGCCTGCAGGTGCTGCACACGCCCGGCCACACCGCCGATTCGATGTGCCTGGTCGGTGCGGACCGGGTCTTCACCGGCGACACGCTCCTGATCGGCGGCACCGGCCGAACCGACCTGCCGAGCGGCGATCCCGCGGCGCTGTTCGACAGCCTCGCGCGCCTGCTCGCGCTCGACCCGGCGCTGCTGGTCTTTCCGGCGCACGACTACAAGGGCCGCGGCCACTCGACGATCGGCGCCGAGATCGCCGGCAACCCGCGCCTGCAGCAGCGCGATCGCGCCGCCTTCGTGACCATGATGAAGGGCCTCGAGCTATCGATGCCGACCCACCTCACCGAGGCCCTCAGAACGAACATGAGCGGCGGCAAGACCGTCGCCGAGATGCTCGCCGAGGCGACCGCGTGCGTGCCGTTCATGAGCATGGCCGAGCTGCGTTCGCGGGTCGAGGCACCGGCGTGCGACCTGATCGTCCTCGACGTGCGCGAGAAGGACGCCTACGAGGCCGGCCACATCCCCGGGGCGCGACTCCTGCCGCGCGGCCAGCTCGAGCTGCGCGTCGACAAGGAGCTGCCCGACCCGACCGCGCGCATCGTCACCTGCTGCGAGTTCGGCCGCATCTCGACGCTGGCCGCGGCGACGTTGCGGACGATGGGTTTCGAGCGCACCGCCGCGCTCGACGGCGGCATGAAGAGCTGGCTCGAGGCCGGCTATCCGGTGCACGCCGGCGCGGCGCCTTAGGCCTCGGTCGATCAGGCGTGCGCCGGAACGAGCCGGCCGCGCACCAGGGCGCTCAGCGAGTCGACCGCGAACACGAGCACGAACATGGCGATCAGCAGCGTCGCCGCCTGCGCCTGCTGGAAGATCGAGAGGTGGAAGTAGAGCAGCTGGCCGAGGCCGCCGGCGCCGACGAAGCCGAGCACCGCGGCCATGCGGATGTTCATCTCGAGCCGGTAGAGCGCGTAGGCGACGCCTTGCGCGGCGACCAGCGGCAGCGTCGCGTAGGCGAAAGCGGCGAGCCGGCCGCTGCCGGCGTCGCGCAGCGCGCGCTCGGGCAGCGGCGGGACGTTCTCGAGGCTTTCGGCGTAGAGCCGGCCGAGCACGCCGGTGGTGTGCAGCGCCAGCGCCAGCGTCCCCGCGAACGGGCCGAGGCCGGCGGCGATCACCATCAGGGCCGCCCAGACGAGCTCGGGGACGCTGCGCAGGAAGTTGAGCACGAGGCGCGCGACCAGGCGCGGCACGATGCCGAATCGGCCGGCCGCCGGCAATGCGAGCAGCGCGCCAAAGACGATCGCGAGCAAGGTGCCGATCGCGGCGACAGCGAAGGTCTGGAGCGCGCCCCACGCTGCCTTGGCGAGGAAGGGCGGCGTCAGGTCGGGCGGAAAGAACTCGCCGACGAACTTGGCCATCAGGCGCATCGATTCGTCGCTGAAGAGCTGGCGGTAGTCGACGGCGAGATAGGCGAAGCTCGCGACCACCGAGGCGACGACGGCGAGTGCCAGGGCAATGCAGCCCCAGCAAGGCGAGAGCCGTGCCGGGGCCGTGGTCGTGTCGACGAAGCTCATGCCAGGACGCGCCGGATGACGGCGCTCAGCGCGTCGGCGACGATGACCAGGGCAAGGAAGGTGAGCAGGATCGTGCTCGCCTCGCCGCCGTTGAGCATCTTCATCGACTGGTCCATCAGCTGGCCGAGGCCGCCGGCGCCGACGAAGCCCATCACGACCGACGCGCGCACCGCGCATTCCCATCGGTAGACGGTGTAGGAGGCGAGCTCCTGCGCGGTGCTCGGCACGAGCGCGTAGAAGAGCGCGCCCAGGCGCGGGCTGCCGGCTTCGAGGAGCGCGCGCGCCGAGCGCGTGTCGCCCGACTCCAGGATCTCGGTGTAGACCTTGCCCAGCATGCCGCCATAGGTGACCGCGAGCGCGAGCACGCCGGCGCCCGGGCCGAGGCCGAGCGCGCGAACGAAGACCAGCGCCCAGACGACCTCGGGGATCGCGCGCAGCACGGTCAGGAGCGCGCGCGTCGCGGTGCGAATCGCAGCGCCGGTCGCCCGGCCCGGCCCGGGCCCGATGCGCGAGACCGCGAGCGCGCGCGTCGCCATCGCCGCCAGCGGCACGGCGACGACGAACGCCAGGGCGATGCCGGCGGTCGCGATCGCCAGGGTCTCGAGCGTCGCCTTCCAGAGCAGCGCGAGGAAATCGGGCGCGGTCGCCGGCGGCAGGAAACCGGCAAGGAAGCTCGCCATCACCTGCAGGTTGCCGCCAGCGAACAGCTGCCAGGGCTTGAACTCGGCGAGGACGAGCAACGGCCACAGCAAGAGCAGCGCGACGAGTGCCGCGGTCGCGCGGCGGCGCGCCGCCGGGTCGCGCAGCGGCACCGGCAGCGGTGCCATCGTCGCCGATGCGATGCTCACTGGCAGCCGGGCCGCTTCAGGACGACGACGTTGGCCGCTCGGACCGCGTCGTCGATCGGTTCGACCCCTTGCCGCGGCAGGGCCCGGCCCTCGGTGGCATAGAGCTCGTGCAGCATCGTCGTCGTCACGGCGGCAGTCGGCCGGTCGAAGACGATCTCGCCGGCCCTCATGCCGATCAGGCGTGGGAACCACTTGAGCGCAAGGTCGACGGCATGCAGCGATGCCACCAGCGTCGCGCCGCGCGTCGCCTCGCTCTCGGCGACGAGGGCGCCGACGCTGAGATCGGCGAGCGACGGGTCGAGTGCCGACACCGGCTCGTCGGCGAGGATGAACGCCGGCCGCTGGTACAGCACCCGGGCGATGCCGACGCGCTGCAGCTGGCCGCCCGAGAGCCGGTCGCAGCGATCGAAGACGCGATCGCCGAGATCGAGCCGATCGAGCGCAGCGCGCGCGCCGCCGGCGTCGCTCGGAACGACCAGCGAGGCCAGCGCCTTCCACCCCGGCCAGCTGCCGAGGCGGCCGGCAAGGACGGCGGTGACGACCCGCAGGCGTGGCGGAATCGGCGGGCTCTGGTGAACGACGCCGATCCGCGCCCGCGTGCGCCGCAGCGCCCCGGCGCCGAGGCGCCACGGGTCGTCGTCGTCGATGAAGAGGCGCCCCTCGCTCGGCCTGAGCGACGTGCCGAGGACGCGGACCAGCGTCGTCTTGCCGGCACCCGACGGGCCGATCACGGCGACGCGCTCACCAGAACCGAGGGCAAGCGAGACGTTCTTCAGTGCGCGGTGCCCATTGGGATGGACGAGCCCGGCGCCTTCGAGGCGAAGGCCGTTCATCGAGCGACTACTTGACGAGTCCGGCGGAGCGCGCCGCCGCCTCGATGCCGTCGTAGTTCGAGTTCTGCGTCGCGATGAACTTGCTCGCGCGCTGCAGGTCCATGATCTCCTTCATCGCCGGATTGGCCGGGTCGAGCTTGAGGAAGGCGTCGGTCAGTTTCTTCGTCAGCGCCGGATCGAGGCCGGGGCGAACGGTCCAGTTGTAGTCGTAGTACGGCGGCGTGATCGCGAGCACGCGCACCTTCTCCGCGTTCGGGTTCTTGGTCTCGAGCAGCTTGTCCATCACCGAGGCGTTGAGGACGCCCGCCTCGGCGCGGCCGGCGGCGACGAAGGCGACGGTCGCGTCGTGCGCGCCCGAGAACGCGACCGACTTGAAATCGCGCTCGGGGTCGATGCCGGCCTGGAGCAGGTAGTAGCGCGGCATCAGGCTGCCCGAGGTCGACGACGGCGCACCGAAGGCGAAGGTCTTGCCCTTCAGGTCGGCGAGCGTCTTGGCCGTGCTCGCGGTCGGCACGATGAAGCGGCTGGTGAACTTCGCGTCCTCGGCGCGCTGCACGATCGGCACCGCGCCGCCGTTGGTGCGGATGCGCGCCTGGACGTAGGTGAAGCCGCCGAGCCAGGCAAGGTCGAGCTTGTTGGTCGCCAGGCCTTCGACCACCGCCGCATAGTCGGTGACGGGAATGAACTGGACGTCCATGCCGGTCTCCTGCTTGAGGTAGTCGCCGAGCGGCTTGAACTTGCGCTGCAGCTCGGTCGGCGCCTCGTCGGGAATCGCCGAGACGCGCAGCACGTTCGACGCTTGCGCCAGCGCGGCGGGCGAGCCGAGGGAGCCGAGCGCCAATGCGGCGGCGGCGAGGACGAGACGAAGAGTCGGCATGAAGAGTTTCCGGTGGTGGTCAGCTTGCGGCGGTGCGAAAGCCGGCGAAGACGTCGGAGCGATCCGGCGTGAAGAAGTTGCGGTAGCCCGGCGAGTGCAGCCGCTCGTGGGTGGCGAACGAGCCGCCGCGCAGCTCGCGATGATCGCCGAACCACGGCCGCGAGTAATCGGCGTACGGTCCGGCGACGAAGCCTGGGTAGGGCCGGAAGGGATCGGCGGTCCACTCCCAGACGCTCCTGCCCCAGTGGAAGCGAGGGTCGCGCGTGGCGAACTGCCACTCGGCCGCGCTCGGCAGCCTGCGGCCGGCCCAGCGGCAGTACGCCTCGGCTTCCCAGGCGTTGACGTGGATGGCAGGCGCGTCGCCGTCGAGCGGCTGCCAGCGATCGAACCAGCGCTCCTGCCAGCGGTCGTCGACGCGCCGCCAGCGCTGCGGATGAGGCAGCTTGCTCGCCGCGCGCCAGCGCCCGGCAGAGCCAGGCCAGAACGACGGCTGGTCGTAGCCGCCGCCGGCGACGAAGCCCAGGAACGCGGCATTGGTCACCGGCGCGGCGTCGATCTCGAACGGCGCCACGGGGCAAGCGAGCGCCGGCTGCTCGTTGTCGAATCCGAAACCGGGCGCTTCGGCCGAGCGGCCGAGCGTGAGCTCGCCGCCGGCGAACGCCAGTGGTGGACGGGGAGACCGCTTCACCAGGCCCGGGCCCTCGGGCGCCGGCCACGACAGCGCCGCTCGCAGCCAGGCGAACGCCTCGCCGTGCATGTCTTCGTGGAACAGCGCCAGACGATGGAAGTAGAGCGCAACGTCGTCGTTCGCCTCGGCGCCGGCCGGGATCGCTGCGACGCAGGCGTCGAGCTGCCGTGCCAGCCGCGCGGCCAGCTCGGCGCGTGTCGGCAGCGCGACGTGCCAGCGCGAGTCGTGCGCGAGCCGCGCCGAATCGAAGACCGCGTCGGGACCGGCGATCGTCGCCTCGCGCGCCGCGGCGACGAAGCCGTCGTCGCCCAGGACGTGCGGCCCGCGCAGGATCCAGAACTCGGCGAACCAGGCGAGGTGGCCGAGCTCCCACGCGATCGGGTTGATGCCGGGCACATGCGGCACGCGCCAGTCGGCCTCGCTGCGATCGAGCGTTCGCGCCAGCGTCGTCGCCCGCGCGTCGCGTAACGCCTCCGCGAGGGCGCTGCCGGCGAGCCGGCGCGCGGCGTCGCTCACGGCCCGAACTCCTGCCATGCCATCATCGTTCGATGGCTGCCCTGCCGCGCGTCCGCATCGTCACGCCGGCGCTCGCCGCCGCCAACAACGGCAACTGGCACACCGCGGCGCGCTGGCGCGATTTCCTCGCCCCGGTGGCAACGGTGAGCGTCACCGATTCGCTCGTGGCCGACGACGCGGGCGACCTGCTGATCGCCCTGCACGCGCGCCGCTCGGCGGCGGCGATCGCCGACGCGCGGGCGCTCCGACCAGCGCTGCCGATCGTCGTCGTGCTGACCGGCACCGACCTCTATCGCGACCTCGACGTTGATGCGTCTGCCCGGCATTCGCTCGAGTGTGCCAGCCGCATCGTCGTGCTGCAGGAAGCGGCGCTGGCGCGGCTCGACGGCGCGAGCCGGGCCAAGGCGCGGGTGATCGTCCAGTCGGCGCCAGCGCTGCGCGCGGCGCACGCTGCGGGCGACCCCGAGCTGGTCGCGGTCGGCCATCTGCGCGCCGAGAAGGATCCCGAGACCTTGATGCGCGCGGCACGACTGCTCGCGACCGACGCCGTGCCGCCGTCGATCGCCCACATCGGCGCCGCGCTCGAGCCGAGCCTGGGCGAGCTGGCGCGAGCGACCATGGACGCATGCCCGGGCTATCGCTGGCTCGGCGCGCTGCCGCATCACGCCGCGCGCCGCGCCATCGCGTCGGCGCGGGCGCTGGTCCACACGAGCCGGATCGAGGGCGGCGCGAACGTCGTCATCGAAGCGGTGCGCTCCGGCGTGCCGGTGCTGGCAAGCCGGATCGACGGCAACCTCGGCCTGCTCGGCGGCGACTACGGCGGCTGCTTCGCGGCCGGCGATGCCGACGCGCTGGCGGCGCTGGTGCGACGCTTTCGCGCGGACGCGGCGTTCGCGCAGCATCTGCGCGCCCAGTGTGCAGCCCGGGAGCCGCTCTTTCGCCCCGCCGCCGAGCGGCGCGCGGTGCGCGCACTGGTCGCCGAGTCCCTGGCGGCAGCATCGTCCGGGCGCTGACAGAATCGGCGCGACGCCAGCATCGATCGGACTCCGCATGAACGCCAACGCCACTTCGCCCGCCGCGCTCGACCCGGCGCCGCTTCGCCTGACCAGCTTTTCCCACGGCGGCGGCTGCGGCTGCAAGATCGCTCCCGGCGTGCTGTCGCAGATCCTGCGCTCGAGCGTCGGCGGCCTGGTGCCTCCCGAGCTGATGGTCGGCATCGAGACCGCCGACGACGCCGCGGTCTACCGGCTCAACGACCAGCAGGCGCTGATCGCGACCACCGACTTCTTCATGCCGATCGTCGACGATCCGTTCGACTTCGGCCGGATCGCCGCGACCAACGCGATCAGCGACGTCTATGCGATGGGCGGCCGGCCGATCATGGCGCTGGCACTGGTGGCGATGCCGATCGACCGGCTCACTGTCGAGCAGATCGGCCAGGTGATCCGCGGCGGCGAATCGATCTGCCGCCAGGCCGGCATCCCGATCGCCGGCGGCCACACGATCGATTCGGTCGAGCCGATCTACGGCCTGGTCGTGATGGGACTGGTCCATCCCGACAAGGTGCGGCGCAACGCCGACGCCAAGGCGGGCGACGTGCTCGTCCTGGGCAAGCCGATCGGCGTCGGCGTGCTGTCGGCCGCGCTGAAGAAGGAAGCGCTCGATGCTGCCGGCTACGAGCGCCTCGTCGCGACCACGACCCGGCTCAACACGCCCGGCATCGCACTGGCCGACATGGCCGGCGTGCACGCGATCACCGACGTCACCGGCTTCGGCCTCGCCGGCCACGCGCTCGAGCTGGCGCGCGGCGCCGGTCTCGGGGTGACGATCGAGTGGTCGAAGGTGCCGCTGCTTGAGGGCGTCACCGGGATGGCGCGCGACGGCTTCGTCACCGGCGCTTCGGCACGCAACTGGATCGGCTACGGCGTCGAGGTCGAGCTCGCGCCGAACTTGCCGCCGCTCGCGCGCGACCTGCTGACCGACCCGCAGACCTCGGGCGGCCTGCTCGTCAGCTGCGCGCCAGAGGCCGCGGCCGCGGTGCTGGCGCTCTTTCGCGCCGAAGGATTCGATGGCGCCGCGGTGATCGGCAAGGTCGAAGCGGGAGTCGGTCTGCGCGTCGTCGCCTGAGCCGCGGCCGCGGCGCTGCGCCGCCAGGGTCTGGGTCAGCGGGCGGTCGCGAAGAGCATCGCCGGCGAAGCGTCCGCCCAGGCGCCGAACGCGGCGCCGTCATCGAGCACATGCTGCAGCGCGCTTGCCGCGTCGCCGCCAGCCACGCTGGCGCGCGCGCCGATCTCGGCGGCGAGGCTGCGCATTTGCCGCGTCGAGGCGCGGATGCGCTCGCGAAAGCCGGCATCGTCGAGCCGGTCCAGCAAGCTCCGGTTGAGCGCGCTGAACCAGGGCAGCGACGCCTGGTCGAGCATCGTCGCCGGATTGGCGACGCTGGCGAGCGGCCGGGCCGCCGACCACGCGCGCAGCAGCGCCTGGACCCGGACGTTGAGCGCCTGGCAATGCGCCAGCTCGGCGCGCAGCGCGGAGAGCGCGCTCACATCGGCGAGCCGGCGCTGGAAGAAGAACTGGGCGAGGATGCCCCAGTAGTAGGTGTAGTCCCAGATCACCTTGACCGGCAGCACCTCGGGGTCGCCGAAGATCGGGTACTGGTCGGTGTAGAGGGCGAGCGTGCTCTCGTAGAACGACTGGAAGATCTGGTCGTAGAGGCGCGCATGGGCATCGATCGGCCGGCCGGCGCGGTCGCGGCCGACCAGCTCGCAGATGTAGGTGTTGGCGATGGCGATGAAGTCGCTGCCAGGCGAATAGAACGGATCGAGGAACAGGCCGGCCTCGCCCGTGAGCGCCCAGCGCTCGCCCGAGAACAGCTGCTTGCAGCCGTACGAGAAATTGTGCAGGAAGGCGAAGTCCAGCAGCTGGTCGCGCCGGCCGTCGAGCTCGGCGAACAGGCGCGGCTGATGTACCTCGAGCCAGTCCATCGCCTTGGCGAAGGTGTTCATCGTCGCCAGCGGATGCAGCTTCGCGTCGGCGACGATGCCGACCGAGTGCGCGCCCGAAGCGAGCGGAATCAGCCAGGTCCAGTAGCCCTCGCCGACCAGGTGGTTGGTCGAGAGCCAGCGCGCCGGCGGCTCGCAGCGCGCGCGCCATTGCGGATCGCTCGACCAGTCGTCGATCGCGATCCGATGGCGCATCCGGAACCAGACCGCGTTGGCGTCGTGCGCGTTCGGCTCGGCGAGCTCGAGCTTCTTCTTGATCAGGCCGGCGCGGCCGCAGGCATCGACCAGCCAGCGCGCGCTCGCTTCGTGCTCGGCGCCTTCGTGGCGATAGACGACGCGGTGCTCGCCGCCGCCGTCGGCCAGCACGATGTTGCGGACGAGCGCGCCGCAGGCGAACCGGACGCCGCGCCGCGTCGCTTCCTCGGCGAGGAAGTTCTCGAACACGCCGCGGTCGATCTGGTAGCTCGGCACCGAGAGGTAGCGGCTGGCGCCGATCTCGGTGACCGCGTCGATGTCGTTGCGACCTTCCGACGAAAAGAAGCGAAAGCCGAACTTCTTCAGCTGCGCGGTCTCGAGGTGCGCCTTCAGGCCGAGCACCTCGGCCAGGTAGTTGGCACCGATCTCGACCGTCGACTCGCCGACCTTGTGCGCCGCGATCGGCACCGGATGGCCGCGCCGCTCGAGGACCAGGATGTCGAGCTCGGCGAACGACTGCTTCAGGTGCAGCGCCAAGGTCAGCCCGGCCAGGCCGCCGCCGGTGATGACGACGTCGTGGCGAGTCGTGGTCATCGCCGCGCCCCGGCGGCGGTCGCGAACGACGCGGGCTTCAGCACCATGGCCAGGCTGCGCGACAGGCGCAAGGCGAGCGCGCCGGCGCCGTCGTGTGGGATGCCGTCGACCGCGATCGCCTCGAGCAGCGGCAGGGCGTCGGCCATGGCATTGCCGGCGAGCGTTCGCGCAGCCGCCGAGCGATAGGCCGGCGCTTCGGCCGGCCCCGCGGCAAGCGACCACTCGAACGCCGCGATCGTGCGGTCGCTCGCGCTCGGCGCCAGCACCAGGGCGCACGCGAGCAGGCCCTGGCTCGCCGCCACCGACCTGAGCGCTCCGACCGCCTCGACGTCGAAGGCAACCAGCAGGACCGCTCGGGCGTCGGCCTGGCATTGCACCGCGGCTTCCAGCAGGCCGGCGGCGAAGCTGGCGTCGAACGCGCTGAGCGCGGTGCTTGCCTCGCGGCAGTGCGTGGCCATCGTCCAGTAGCCGGCGGCGGCGTTGTGGACCGAGTTGTGGAACTTGGTCGGCGAGATCGCCGTCGGCTGCGTCGCCAGCGTCGAGCACATGTAGTCGTTGACGCCGAGGTCGCCGTTCGAGGACGTGAAGATCGACGGCAGCGTATCGGCGTTGCGGCCGGCCTCGCGCACCGCCGCCGCGGCGACCTCGAGCGCGAGGGCGACGGTGTCCGGCGCGCGCCGGCGCTCGGCGGCGGCGAGCAGCTCGGGCGCGGGCCGCTTGGCGGCGACTGCGAGCGGCTCGGCTTCGCCGCGAAAGACCGAGCGCGCGAGCGGCCAGCCCGGCAGCGTCGGCGCCCAGAAGGCGACGCCATCGATGAAGAAGGTGCCGGCCGGAGGGCTCACGTCGGGCCCTCGACGGCGCCGTCGCCGAACACCAGCACGCAGTTGTTGCCGCCGAAACCGAACGAGTTGCTGACGGCGATCCGGACCTCGCCTTGCTCGCCGTCGAGCCTGATCTGCGGCCCGCAGGCGGCGTCGAGCGTTCGCGAGTTGACCATCGCCGGCAGCCAGCCGGTCTCGATCGCGAGCAGGCAGGCGACCGCCTCGACGATGCCGGCGGCGCCCAGCGTGTGGCCGGTCACGCCCTTGGTCGAGACCGCGTGGGTGCGTGCCGGAAAGCGCCGCGCCAGCAGCGCCGCCTCGACCTCGTCGTTCTTCGCGCTTGCCGTGCCGTGCAGGTTGACGTGATCGACCCGGCGTGCGTCGATGCCGGCGCGCGCCAGGGCGTCGTCGAGCGCGCGCTCGGCGCCGAGGCCCTCGGGGTGTGGCGTCGACATGTGATGGGCGTCGCTCGACTCGCCGTAGCCGAGCAGCTGCGGCGCCGCATCGGCGCCGCCGGCGCGCTCGAGCAGGGCGAACCCGGCCGCCTCGCCGATGCTGATGCCGCTGCGCCTAGCGTCGAACGGCCGGCACGGCTCGGGCGAGACCAGCTGCAGAGCGTTGAAGCCGAACAGGACGCTGCCGCAGAGCGTGTCGACGCCGCCGACCACCGCGGCGTCGACCAGGCCGAGGCGCAGCAACCGCTCCGCGGTCGCGAACACCTTCGCGCTCGACGAGCACGCCGTCGAGACGGTGACGCAAGGCCCTGCGAGGTGGAGCGCGTGGTGCACGAAGTTCGCGAGCGAGTGCGGCGTGTGGACGAGCGGATTGCGGTTGTCGGCGGGAAATTCGCCCGCAGCGTCGAGCGCGCGGTACGCGTCCTCGGTCGCGCCGATGCTCGAGGTCGAGGTGCCGAGGACGAGCGCGACCCGGGCCGCGCCGTGGCGCTCGCGCGCCGCGAGCACGGCGTCGATGAAGCCGTCGCCGGCCAGGCCGAGCCAGGCGAGCCGGTGGTTGCGGCACTCCCAGGCCGCGAGCGCCTGCGGCAGCGGCATCGCTTCGAGCCCGGCGACGCGGCCGATCCAGGTCGGCAGCGGGCTCGGCCCGAAGTCGTTCGGCGTCAGCGCGCTTCGGCCCGTTCGCAGGGCGTCGAGCAGGGCGCCTTTACCGGTACCGGCGGCTGTCGTCGCCGTGTAGGCCGAGATTCGAAGGGGAGCGATGGGTGGCGGCACGGCAGCTGGCGCGAGGATGGCGATTATCGCGAGGCTGAATCCGGCGCAGCCAAGCCCGTGTATCGGGGGTGGCGGGCAAGGGCAAGGAAGCGACGGCTGCAACCGGGCGAGGATGATCAGTGGGCCAGAGCAAGGACGGGTCCCGGATCGGGCGTCCCATCGAAGGGTGATTGCGCTGCGGGGCGCCGCGCCGGCCGGCGTTCAGGTGACGACGCGGCGAACGACGACGACGACGCGGGCGACGACCACCCGGCCGAGGACGACGATCACCGCCGCCACCGCAAGCAGCGCCGGGCGCGGTCCGATGCCGTGCAGCAGCGCGCCGAAGACGAGCGGGCCGAGCCCCTGGCCGATGAAGAAGCCGCAGGCGAAGAGGGCCACTGCCGAGCCGCGCGCCGTCGGCGCGAGCTCGGTCGCCTCGGTCTGCAGCGAGTTGTGCATCATGTAGAAGCTGACGCCGGCGACGAACATCGCCAGCGCCGCCAGCCACCAGGTCGGGGCGAAGGCGAGCGTGGCGTAGCACGCCGCGCCCACGCTCGAGCCGATCAGGCACATCCGGCGCACGCCGAAGCGGCGCAGCATCAGGCGAACGCTGGCCGCGTAGAGCAGGCCGCCGATGCCGAAGGCGCCGAGGACGATGCCGGTGATGGCGGCGATGCCCGCGGGGCCGGGCACCGCCCGCGTCGCGAGCAGCAGCTCGCCCATGTAGGGAAAGAGGCCGTAGAAGAACATCCCCTCGATGGCGACGCCGCCGATCAGCCAGGGCGCCTTCGGGTTGGCGAAGACGCGGCGGTAGAGCTCGATGAACGAACCGCCGTCGCGTGTCGAGGCGGCGCGCGCGCCGGCCGGCATGGCGAACCAGGCCACCGCGGCGGCCAGGGCGCCGACGCCGGCGCCGACGACGAGCGCGCTGTGCCAGCCGAAGGCATCGTTGGCGAGACCCGAGACGACCGAGCCGAGCATCTGCCCGGAGATGATTGCGAACAGCATCCGGCCGATCATCACCTGGCGCTCGCCCATGTCGAAGCGGTCGCCGAGGCCGGCGATGACCAGCGGAATCAGGCCGCCGGCGAAGATACCGGCGCCGATGCGGGTCGCTAGCAGCATCGAGAAGCTCGGCGCGATCGCGCCGAGCGCCAGCGTCAGCGCCAGCCCGGCGACGCAGACCTGGATGCAGCGCGCCTTGCCAAAGCGGTCGCCGAGCGGTCCGAGGAACGGCTGGGCGAGCGCGTACGGCAGCGCGTAGGCGGTGTTGAGCAGGGCCGCGGTGGTCGGCGTGACCCCGAAATGCGCAGCCACCGGCAGCACGATCGGGTCGGCGAGGCGGAGCGCGAAGCCGCTCGCAAAGGCGCACGCCGCGAAGACGAAGAAAACCGGCATGCGAGGCGGGGGGAACGCGGGGCGTCGGCGTCTCTCAGCGCGCCGCGCGCATCAACGCTTCGATCTCGGTCGCGGCGACCGGAACCCCGCGGCTGATCAGCTCGCAGCCTGCGGCGGTGACGACGGCGTCGTCCTCGATCCGGATGCCGATGTTCCAGAAGCGCTCCGGCACGCCTTCGGCCGGTCGGACGTACAGGCCGGGCTCGATCGTCACGACCATGCCGGGCTCGAGCTTGCGCGACGGCTTCTTGACGACCGTGCCGCCCAGGCCATCGGGCTGCTCGACCGGTGCCTCGTCGGCCTGCTGGTAGTCGCCGACATCGTGCACGTCGCGGCCGAGCCAGTGGCCGGTGCCGTGCATGTAGAACTTGCGATAGGCCGCCGATGCGATCACCGCGTCGACGTCGCCGACGGCGTTGCGATCGAGCAGGCCGCTGTCGAGCATGCCCTGCGCCAGGACTCGCACCGCGGCGTCGTGGGCATCGCGCAGCCGCGCGCCCGGCCGGGTGGCAGCGACGGCGCCGGCCTGTGCGGCCTCGACGATCGCGTAGAGCTCGCGTTGCGGCGCGCTGAAGCGGCCGTCGGCGGGAAACGTGCGCGTGACGTCGCTGGCGTAGCCGTCGAGCTCGCAGCCGGCGTCGATGAGGCAGAGCTCGCCCGTCTTCAATGGCGTCGCTCCCGGGGAGTAGTGGAGGATGCAGGCGTTGGCGCCGGCGGCGACGATCGAGCCGTACGCCGGCCCTTCGGCGCCTGAGCGGCGGAACTCGTGCAAAAGCTCGGCCTCGATCTCGTATTCCGGGATCGCGGCGCCCGGATCGCGGCCGAAGCGCGCGGCGCAAAAGCGCATCGCGCGAACGTGCGCGGCGGCGCTGATCGTTGCCGCGCGGCGCATGGTGGCGATCTCGCTCGGGTCCTTCCTGACGCGCATCGCCGCGAGCAGCGGAGCGAGGTCGCGCTGAATGCTCGGCGCGACGACCCCCATCCGGCTCTTGGCGCGAACCCGCTCGAGCCAGCCGTCGAGGCGCGCGCCCAGCCCCGGCGTATCGAAGCTCCACCAGACCGCGGGCTGATCAGCGAGGCGCTCGACCATCGTCTCGTCCAGCTGGTCGAGCGCGACCGCGGCGTCGACGCCGAGTGCCGCCGGTGCCGCATCGGGGCCGAGCCGGATGCCGTCCCAGAGCTCGCGCTCGACGTCTTTCGGCCGGCAGACGAGCGTCGTCGTGCCATCGCTGGCGATGGCGAGCCAGGCGCCGGGCTCGGCGAAGCCGGTCAGGTAGTGGAAGTCGCTGCCGTGCCGGTAGGGATGGTCGTTGTCGCTGTTTCTCTGCCGCTCGGGGGCGGTCGGAACGATGGCGATGCCGCCGCCGGCATCGCGCATCGCCGCGGCGATGCGCGCGCGGCGGGCGGCGAAGGGCGAGGGGGAAGTGGCGCTCATGCGCCGACTGTAGCGGCGGGAGGGCGAGAATCGCTGCCGCGACGGGACCCTCACTCAGCGACGAAAGACCACGCCCATGCAATATCGACGTCTCGGCTCGAGCGGCCTGAAGGTAAGCGAGCTCTCGCTCGGCTCGTGGATTACGTACCACACGCAGGTCGACGTCACCGCAGCCAAGGAGATGCTCGCCGCGGCGCTGGACTCGGGCGTCAACTTCTTCGACAACGCCGAGGTCTACGCGCGCGGCCAGAGCGAGATCGTCATGGGCGAGGCGATCAAGGCGCTGAAGTGGCCGCGCCTCAACTACATCGTCTCGACCAAGTTCTTCTGGGGTCTCGAGCGCGAGGGCAATACCACCAACCGGATGGACACGCTCAATCGCAAGTACCTGACGCAGGCGATCGACGGCTCGTTGAAGCGGATGCAGCTCGACTTCATCGATCTCGTCTACTGCCATCGCCCCGACCCGCATACGCCGATCGAGGAGACGGTCTGGGCGATGAGCGACATGATCACGCGCGGCAAGGCGCTCTACTGGGGAACGAGCGAATGGGCGGCGGCCGACATCCGCAGCGCCTGGGACATCGCCGACAAGCACCACCTGCACAAGCCGGTGATGGAGCAGCCGCAGTACCACCTGTTCCATCGCAAGCGCGTCGAGCAGGAGTACGCGCGTCTCTACGACGACATCGGCCTCGGCCTGACGACCTGGAGCCCGCTCGCCAGCGGCCTGCTCACCGGCAAGTACCGCAAGGGCATCCCGGAAGGCAGTCGCGGCGCGCTCGAGAGCATGTCATGGCTCGCCAAGGGGCTGACCGATGAAGCCAAGAACGCCGCGGTCGGTCGGCTCGAAGGCATCGCCGCCGAGATCGGCGCCAGCGTCGGCCAGATGGCGATCGCCTGGATCCTGAAGAACCCGCGCGTCTCGACTGTCATCACCGGCGCGTCGAACGTCGGCCAGCTGCGTGCCAACCTGCTCGCCATCGACGTGGTGCCCAGGCTGACCCCCGAGATCGTCGCTCGCATCGACGCGATCGCTCTGCCGCTGTCGGCTTGAAGGCGCTCAGCGCGAAGCGGCGTTGAGCGCGGCGAGCTGCTCGGGCGTGCCGACGTTCTCCCAGCGGCCGCGGTAGATCTCGGCGGAGATGCGGCGCTCGCGCATGCCGGCGTAGAGCAGGGGCGCGAGCGGCGCATGCGTTCCAGGAACGATGCGATTGAACATCCGGGCGCGGGCCAGGGCGATGTTGGCGTAGGTCCAGCGCACGCCGTCGGGGCCGGTGCCTTCGGCCAGGCCGAGGCCGTCGTCATCGAGGCCGAAGTCGCCGCGCGGATGGAAGCTCGGATTGGGCACGAGCCAGAGGTGCGCCAGCCGGCCGCTTGCAACGAAGCGCGCCGCCTCGCCGGCAACGAAGCGGAATCCGGGCGCCCAGACGTCGGCCGAGACGATCCAGAACGCGTCACCGAGCAGCGGCAGCGCCTTGGCGATGCCGCCCGCGGTCTCGAGCGCGCCGCCGTGGTCGCGGCCTTCGCGTGAGTACGTGACGGCGACGCCGAAGCGCGCGCCATCGCCGATCGTCGCGATGATGTGCTCCTCGAGCCAGTCGGTGTTGACGACGATCTCGCGCACCCCGCCCGCCGCCAGCGCTTCGAGGTGCCATTCGATCAGCCGCTTGCCGTGCACTTCGAGCAGCGGCTTGGGCGTCGTGTCGGAGAGCGGCCGCATCCGCTTGCCGCGGCCGGCGGCGAGGATGATCGCCTTCATCGCACCGTCGCTGCCGTCGCGACCGGCGCGCTGCCGCGCTCGACGGCATGGCGCTCGACCGACGCCGGATGGAAGGCGTCGATCAGCGTCGCCAGCAGCGCTTCGGCACGGGCCGAGTTGTCGCCGCCGAAGTTGCAGACGTAGACGTCGAGCGTCGCCGCCTCGAGCTCGGGCCAGGTGTGGACGGCGAGGTGCGACTCGGCGAGCAGGACGACGCCGGTGATGCCCGAGGGCGCCGCGGCGTCTGTTGCGGCCGCCGGAACGAAGCGGTGGAACAACTCGCCGACGGGTGTGAGGCCGGCGCCGGCGACGGCCGCCAGGCAGGCCGTTCGCAGCACGGCCGGGGCCGTCATCACCGGCCGCGACGCCGCGCAACCGCGCAGGTCGGCGGTCAGGTGCAGGCCTCGCATCGGCACATTATCGACGGCGCGGTGGGCGCGAAGGCGAGCCCTAAAATGGAAAGCTTTCCTGCCTCAACGGACCGTGCATGGAAGCGACCGTCTCCCCGAACACCTCGCCCGTGCCCGCATCCGGAGGCGATCGGCGGCGTGATTCGGCGTCGGAGCGATCGGCACTGATGGCCAACGCGATCCGGGCGCTGTCGATGGACGCCGTGCAGCAGGCCAACTCCGGCCACCCGGGCGCGCCGATGGGGATGGCCGAGATCGCCGTCGCCCTGTGGAGCCGGCACCTGCGCCACAACCCGGCCAATCCGAAGTGGCCTGGCCGCGACCGCTTCGTGCTCTCGAACGGGCACGCGTCGATGCTGCTCTATTCGCTGCTGCATCTCACCGGCTACGACCTCGCGCTCTCGGAGCTGCGCAACTTCCGCCAGCTCGGAAGCCTGACACCGGGCCATCCCGAGCACGACCTCACGCCCGGTGTCGAGACGACGACCGGGCCGCTCGGCCAGGGTCTGGCCAACGCCGTCGGCATGGCGCTCGCCGAAAAGCTGCTCGCGGCCGAGTTCAACCGCGACGGCCACGGCGTCGTCGACCATCGCACCTACGTCTTCCTCGGCGACGGCTGCCTGATGGAAGGAATCAGCCACGAAGCGTGCGCCCTCGCCGGCGCGTGGAAGCTCGACAAGCTGATCGCGCTCTACGACGACAACGGCATCTCGATCGACGGCGCCGTCAAGCCTTGGTTCATCGACGACACGCCCAAGCGCTTCGAGGCTTACGGCTGGAACGTCATCGCGGCGGTCGACGGCCAGGACGTCGATGCCGTCGACGCGGCGATCACGAAGGCGCGCGCCAGCATCGGCAAGCCGACGCTGATCTGCTGCAAGACGACGATCGGCCAGGGCGCACCGACGCGCGCCGGCACGGCCAAGGCGCACGGCGAGGCGCTCGGCGTCGACGAGGTCAAGGCGACGCGTGCCGCACTCGGCTGGCCCTACGCGCCGTTCGTGCTGCCCGACGAGGTCTATCGCGACTGGGATGCCACGACCGCCGGCGCCGCGGCCGAAGCGGCCTGGCGCGAGGCGTTCGCCGACTACGCCAAGGCCCACCCGGCGCTCGCCGCCGAGTACACGCGGCGGGTCGCGGGCGAGCTGCCGGCGAGCTGGCGCGAGGTCGTCGCTGCCGCAGCGGTCGCGCTGCACCACAAGGCCGAGACCGTCGCCAGCCGCAAGGCGAGCCAGATCGTCCTCGAGTCGTTCACCCAGGCGCTGCCCGAGCTGCTCGGCGGCAGCGCCGACCTGACCGGATCGAACCTCACCAACACCTCGCACACGCCGCCGCTGCGTTTTGCGAGCGACGGCAGCATCGTCCAGGACACCGAGGGCCGGTTCGGCCGCCACATCAACTACGGCGTGCGCGAGTTCGGCATGGCGGCGATCATGAACGGCATCGCCCTGCACGCCGGCCTGATTCCGTACGGCGGCACCTTCCTCACTTTCAGCGACTACAGCCGGAACGCGATCCGCATGGCGGCGCTGATGCGGCAGCGCGTCGTCCACGTCTTCACCCACGACTCGATCGGCCTCGGCGAGGACGGGCCGACGCATCAATCGATCGAGCACGCGGCGTCGCTGCGCCTGATCCCGTACCTCGACGTCTGGCGCCCGTGCGACACGCTCGAGACGCTGGTCGCGTGGACCGCGGCGATCGAAGGCCGCGAGCGGCCGAGCGCGCTCCTGCTGTCGCGCCAGAACCTGCCGTACGCGCCCAAGCCCGGCTTCGACGCTGCCAGGCCGGAGGCCACGCTCGAGACGATCGCCAAGGGCGGCTATGTCCTCGCCGAGCCGAGCGAGGTCGGCCTGCGCGGCAAGGCGCGCGCCGTCATCATCGCCACCGGCTCCGAGGTTTCGCTGGCGCTCAACGCCCAGCAGCTGCTGGCCAAGCCCGAGAACGGAGGCATCGCCGTTCGTGTCGTCTCGATGCCGTCGACCACGGTCTTCGATCGCCAGGCCGAGGCCTGGAAGCGAGCGGTGCTGCCGCCCGGCGTGCCGCGCATCGCGGTCGAGATGGGCGTGAGCGACGGCTGGTGGAAGTACGGCTGCGCCGCGGTCGTCGGCATCGACCGCTACGGCGAGTCGGCACCGGCGCCCGCGCTCTTCAAGCACTTCGGCTTCACGGTCGACAACGTCGTCGCGACGGTGCAGAAGGTGCTGTCGCGATGAATTGGCGTCTGGTCGTCGTCTTGGCGGCGACGCTCGCCGGCCAACTGCCTGCGTACGGGCAAGACACTTCTACCTTCGTTTTTCGGTCCGACGATCCGCGCGACTGCCTGATCAAGCCGAGTGCCGCGGCGCCTGCCTATCCCGACAACGCTGCGAGCGGGGCGGGAGGGGTGGTGAGGGCGAAGATGAACTTCGCCGCCATCGAGCAGCAGCCCCGGGTTGACATCTTCACCAACACCGCGGGCGAGCCTTTCAACGTCGCCGTGCGGGCGCATCTCGCGACCTATCGCCTCTCATGCGCTGCCTTGCTCGGCAGACAGCTGGTGCAGGAATTCCAGTTCGTGCCCGGCACCGCAACGGTTCGGGCGAGCAGCGTGCGAACGAATCGCGAAAGCGGCGACCGGTCCAGTTGTCCGATCAGCATACCGTCGACCCCTCGCTACCCAGAAAACACAAGCAGCTTGGGCGCGGCGCAACTCGATCGAGCCTCGTTCGGCAATGTTCTTCTGCGCCTGACTTTCGCCGGCCCGGGAGAGCCCGGCGTGATCGTCCTCCACGACGGTGGGTGGCGAAAGTTCTCCGAGATCGCTACCGAGCATGCCGCTCGATATCGCATGACCTGCGCCGATTCCACGGCCTACCCCGTCACGGCGGTGATCCCGTACCGCTTCCAGATAGAAGGGGATTCGCCTCCGGAGTTCAAGTCGATCACGCTGACCGCCTTTCTGCAAGCGGTGGACGGCGTCAAAAGCCAGCGCGTCTACTTCGATTTCGCGAGCATGGCGTGCCCTTTCGATATCAAGGTGTACCCGCTGCAGCCGACGTACGAGAACGTCGTCGTCAACACGACCGGTCACGACGAGGATCGACGCGAGTTCTTCGCGTGGCTGGCGGGGATCACTGTGAAGCTGCCCCCCAACATCGCTCCTTACTTGAAGGGACAGGCCGTGAAGGTCAGCGTCCCCTGCGCCGTCCTCAACCTTCTTTAATCACTACTTCCCTGGGACATTCAATGACTATCAAGATCGGCATCAACGGCTTCGGCCGCATCGGGCGCATGGTGTTTCGCGCCGCGGTCCAGAACTTTTCCGAGATCGAGGTCGTCGCCATCAACGACCTGCTCGAGCCCGAGTACCTGGCCTACATGCTGCAGTACGACTCGGTGCACGGGCGGTTCAAGGGCACGATCGCGGTCGACGGCAACACCTTGCTGGTCAACGGCAAGCGGATCCGCCTGACGCAGGAGAAGGATCCCGCGAACCTGAAGTGGGGCGCGGTCGGCGCCGAGGTCGTCGTCGAGTCGACGGGCCTGTTCCTGACCAAGGAGACCGGCCAGAAGCACATCGACGCCGGCGCGAGGAAAGTGATCATGTCGGCGCCGTCGAAGGACGACACGCCAATGTTCGTCTACGGCGTCAACGACAAGAGCTACCACGGCGAGGCGATCGTCTCGAACGCGTCGTGCACCACCAACTGCCTGGCGCCTGTCGCCAAGGTGCTGAACGACAAGTGGGGCATCAAGCGCGGCCTGATGACGACCGTGCACGCGACGACGGCGACCCAGAAGACCGTCGATGGCCCGAGCAACAAGGACTGGCGCGGCGGCCGCGGCATCCTCGAGAACATCATCCCGTCGTCGACCGGCGCGGCCAAGGCGGTCGGCGTCGTCATCCCGACGCTGAACAAGAAGCTCACCGGCATGTCGTTTCGCGTCCCGACGTCGGACGTGTCGGTGATCGACCTGACGGTCGAGCTGATCAGGGAGGCGAGCTATGCCGAGATCTGCGCCGAGATGAAGGCCCAGTCGCAAGGGGCGCTGAAGGGCGTGCTCGGCTACACCGAGGACAAGGTCGTCTCGACCGACTTCCGCGGCGAGCCGATGACGTCGGTCTTCGATGCCGAGGCCGGCATCGCCCTCGACAGCACGTTCGTCAAGGTCGTCGCCTGGTACGACAACGAGTGGGGCTACTCGAACAAGGTGCTCGAGATGGTGCGGGTGATCGCGAAGTAGCCCGGGCCGTCATTGGTGCCAAAGAGCAAAGGGCACGCGGGGCGCTTTGTCGTTGCCGTGGCGCCGTACGCTCAGTGCCAGCGCCGGCCGCCGTGGTAGCCGCCGCCGTGGTAGCCGCGATGCCAGGTGCTGCCGATCCAGTAGCCGATCCCGACGCCGATCGCCGGGGCGACGATGGGCGCGTAGTAAGGCGCACCGTAATACGCCGGCGCCGGCGCGTAGTAGCGCGCCGGATAGACCGGCGCCGGATCGTCGTAGTAGACCGGCGCATCGCCGTCGCGGGGCGCCGGTTCCGAGTACGCCGGCGCCGCGGCGTACGCCGGCGGCACGGCGCGATAACTGGCGGGCGGGGCGACGCGGTCGATGGCGGCAGCACCCGCCGGACGGATGTCGATGGCCAGGCGGGGGCCCGGATCGCGCGGCAGCCGCGTCGTGTATCGCTGGCCGTTGTATTCGTAGACGACGTCGTAGCCGACGACGGTGCTTTCGTATCCGTTCACGGTGCGGCAACGCTGCACCGGAACGGCCGTGGGCGGGTTCGCACTCGCTTCGACGTTGTTGCCGATCGCCGAGCCGGCAACCGCCCCCAGGCCGGTCGCGGCGGCCTTGCCGAAGCCGTGGCCGAACTGGTTGCCGATGACGCCGCCGGCGATCGCCCCGACCAGGGCGCCGGCGCCCGAAGGCGGCTGTTGCACGATCTGCTCGCCTCGCACGCAATCGTGCCGCGGCGCCGCAACCGAGCCGGTCACGGGGGCCGCCGAAATCACGGTGGCATACTCCGCGGCACCGGCGCTCGCCGCTGCACCGAGCAGCGCTGCGCATGCGGCAACCGCCGTCACCGTTTTGATCATCGTCTTCATATCGTGCACTCCCTGAACAAATCCGTGGTGATCGACTCGCGATCGCCTCAAGAGTTCGCTCCGTATACGCACCGATTCAAGCGCCTGCACCGGCCTTGACATTTCTTTGCAATGCGCACGCTGTCAGCAATCCGCGAGGGTGCGGCGTTAGCTCCAATCACATCAACCAACGACCAACGCGAATCCGGCTCGCGCGTTGACTGTCGCTCGAGGAGAACAAGTGCTGAACAATAAGATTTGCCGCGGCCTCGCCGCGGCTTTCGTCGCGGCCGCCCTGTCCGCTTGCGGCGGTAGTGACAACAACGATTCGGTCGCGACCGTGCGCCTTGTCAATGCGATGCAGACGCATCAGTCGATCAACATGCTGTCGGGCGGCACTGCCGTCATCAGCGGTACAGCGATCGATACCGTCAGCACCTACTCCGGTGTCACCGCCGGCAGCCCGATCCTGCAGGTCAACGATGCGAGCACCAATACCGCGCTCGCGACGCTGGCACCGAGCGTCGCCGCCGGCGCCCACTACGTGCTGGTCGCCTACGAAAGCGGCGGCGTCGGGCGCACCACGATCATCAACGAGGACACGGCGCAGCCGGCGACCGGGACTGCTTCGCTGCGGGTCTTCCAGGCCGCCACCGATGCTGGCGCGATCGACGTCTACGTCACCGATCCGGCCACCAACATCGCCACGCTGACTTCGCCGACCTTCAGCTTCGGCTCGTCGACGTCGCTGCAGACCAGCAGCTTCCTCTCGATCTCGCCCGGCACGTACCGGCTCCGCATCACCGGTGCCGGCAATCCCGCCGACCTGCGGCTCGACCTGCCGTCGTTCGTGCTGACGAACCAGCAAGTCGCATCCGTGATCCTGACGCCGACGATCGGCGGCACGCTGGTCAACGCCGGCGTGCTGGTGCAGCAGGCCGATTACACGCCCGGCCGCAACACCACCGCGCGAGTTCGGCTCGCCGCCGCGGTCTCGGGTAACGCGGTCGTCTCGGCCAGTGCCGCCAGCGCCGCGGTCGCAACCAGCGTGGTCGCCCCGACGGTGACCGGCTATGCCGTCGTTCCGTCCGGAACGCCGCTAACGATCACGGTCAACGGCGCGACGGTGGCCTCTCCGGTCACGTCGCTTCCCGCCGGCGGCGACTCGACTTTGTTCGTCTACGGCGCGCCGGGGTCGACGACCGCGAGCCTGATCACCGACGACAACCACCTGACGAACACGACCAGCAGTCTGAAGATGCGCATGATCAACGGCCTCACCGGAGCGGCGACGCCGCTGACGCTGAACGCGGCGTTCGCGGTCATCGCCAGCAATGTCGCTCCCGGCGCGGCCTCGTCGTATGCCGTCGTCGGTGCGACCACGCCGCTGCAGCTCGACGTGTTCGCGACGTCGAGCCCGACGCCGATCTACAGCACCACGACCACCGGCTCGGGCGCGCCGCTCAGCTTGCCGGGCAATTCGGTCTACACCCTGTTCATGCTGGGCGATGCCGCGGCCCGTCCGCCGATCGTTCTCCTGCGCAAGGACCGCTGAGCGGGCCGGCGCGGCGTCTGCGGGCGCCGCGCCTGCTCTCTCATCGCGCCGGCGCGCGCCTAGCGCGAGTTCTTTCGTCGTGCGGTATTTGGCAGCGAAGCCAACACGTTCCGTAAGCCTTGGTAAGGGTCGACGAGCGCCCGGCGAGCGCCCTCTAAACTGACTTGATGACCTCCGTGCCGATGCGGGCGATCCGGCCGTGCGCGCCCGCCGCACGGACGGTGCCGTGAGCGCCGCCGCGCTGGAGAAGCGAGTGATGCGAACAGTTCTGATCCGCGCCGGCGTCGTCGCCGCGTTCCTGCTCGCGCCGTTCGCGTTGCACGCGCCGCTGGCACAGGTGCCCGGCGCGAGCGCGTCGGCCGGGGCCGCCCGGGCGATCGTCAAGTTCCGCGCCAATTCCCCGGTGCTGCGCATGCAGGCGCAGGCGGCCCTGAGCCAGCACGCGGTGCAGGCGCAGGCGCTCGGCCAACGCATCGGCGTCGCCTTGGCGGCGGGCAGGCCGATGTCGGAACGGTCGCAGGTGGTGTTTGCCAGCGGCATGACGTCGCAGCAGCTGGCGGCGCGGATCGGTGCCGAGAGCGACATCGAATACGCCGTCGCCGACGAGAAGAAGCACATCGTCGCCGCGCCGAACGATCCGTTCTACTCGACGCGAGCGACCACGACGAGCGCCGGCGGCCCGGCGGTCGGCCAGTGGTACCTCAAACCTCCGGGACCGGCTGGCAGCGGCACCGTCGCCGGCACAGCGCCGGCCGCGATCAATGCCGAGCAGGCCTGGGACATCACGACCGGCAGCGCGGCGGTCGTCGTCGCCGACCTCGATACCGGCATCCGCTTCGACCATCCCGACCTGCAGGGCAACGTCGTCCCCGGCTACGACATGGTGAGCCCCGACGACGGCGCATCGGGAACCAACTTCTCCTCGGCCAACGACGGCAGCGCCCGCGACAGCGACGCCTCCGACCCGGGCGACGGCGTCACCCAGTCGGACAAGACCAACCCTGTCTTCTCGGGCGGCGACTGCGAGGTCGGCAACAGCAGTTGGCACGGCACCCAGACCGCCGGCCTGATCGCGGCGACGACCGACAACGGCGCCGGCATCGCCAGCGTCGGCCGCACGATCCATCTGATGCCGGTGCGCGTGCTCGGCAAGTGCGGCGGCTACGACTCGGACATCACCGTCGGCATGCTCTGGGCCGCCGGCGTCCTGACACAGGCCGAGCTCTCGGCGATGAAGCTGCCCGCCAACCCGACGCCGGCACGTGTCCTCAACATGAGCCTGGGCGGCTCGCAGGCGTGCAGCCAGGCGTACATCGACGCCATCGCCCGCGTCAATGCTGCCGGAGCGGTGGTCGTCGCTGCCGCCGGCAACAGCGGCGGCAACGCCGTCGGCAGCCCGGCGAGCTGCCCCGGCGCGCTGGGTGTGACGGCACTCCGCCACGTCGGCGACAAGGTCGGCTTTTCCGACCTCGGGCCGCAGATCACGATCGCCGCGCCCGGCGGCAACTGCGTCAACACCGGCGGCGGCCCGTGCCTCTATCCGATCATGACGACGAGCAACTCGGGGACGATTGCGCCGGTGGCTGCTTCCGCGGGCGGGGCCATCTACACCGACAGCTTCAACACCACGATCGGCACCAGCTTCTCGGCGCCGCTCGTCTCCGGCACGGTGGCGCTGATGCTCTCGGCGCAGCCGTCGCTGACGCCGGCCCAGGTCAAGTCGACGCTGCAGGCGACGGCACGGCCGTTCCCGACCACCGGCGGCACGGCCGGCATCCCGACCTGCACCGCCCCCGGTACCGGGGCGCAGGACGAGTGCTACTGCACGACTTCGACCTGCGGCGCGGGCATGCTCGACGCCCACGCCGCGCTGCTGGCTGTCAACGGCGTTCAGGCCGCGATCGCGCTGACGACGACGACGCCGACTGCCGGCCAGACGGTCGCGCTGACGTCGGCCTCGGTCGAGACATCGGGCCATACCGTCGTGAGCTACGAGTGGACGATCCTCAACGCCGGTACCAGCGGCGCGGTGATCACCAGCGCTGCCAATGCGTCATCCGTGACGGTGGCGCCGAGCGCGGCGGGAACGTTCGTGATCCGGCTCACCACGACAGACAGCAACGGCTACGTCTCGACCGCGACGCTGTCGGTCGTCGTGGTCGCGCCGGTCGTCGTCACGCCCCCGGCTTCGGCGCCTGCCGCGACGTCGTCCGGCGGCGGCGGCGGCGCGCTCGGCGTCGCCTGGCTGCTGCTGCTGCTGACGGCGGTGCTCGCGCTCGCCCCTGGCGCGCGTTGCGAGCGCATCGTCCGGGGCCGCCTCAGCGCGGCCGGTCGGCCTTCGCGCACGGGCTGAAGCCGCGCCCCACGATATCGAGCTTGAGCGTCGCCAGTCGCTCGGCGAGAGCGGCGTCGGCATTGGCGACGCGATAGCTGTGCGTGACCTCGGTCTTGCTGCCGATCGTCCGCTCGCCGCGGGTATCGGTCCACGAACCGGGCGGCAGGTTGCTGGCGAGGACCAGCTCGACCGCATTGGCGTCGGCGGCACCGAACGGTGGCGTCTCGAGGCAGGTGCGGCCATCGGCCGGGGTGCTCGCCGCGGCGCTCATCGGCAAGAGCTTGATCGCCTCGGGGCGGACCTGGTGGGCCAGGCGCTCCGGCTCGCGATCGCCGATCGAGCGCAGGCCGAGGCCGTCGAGCGCGCCGCGCGCGTAGACGAAGAAAAGCAGGTTGGCGACGACCAGCGCCGCCAGCAGCGCTCTCAGCACGGCGCTGCCGACGGCAAGGCGAGCCGCAGGCGCCACTCGCCGCTCGTGACGCGCACGCGGCCCCTCGCGGCGTCGAGCCAGAGCGCTCCGTCGCTGTCGACACCGCTCGCGACGCCAGCGACCCCGGCGTCGCTCACGATCTCCCGTCCGCGCAGCAGATCACGCGCCGCGAAGCGATCGGCGAAGGCGGCGAAGCCCGTGCCCTCGAACCGGCGCATGGCCACGGTCAGCGCCGGCGCGACGATCGCGAGCGTCCGGGCGACCGTCGCCGCCGGATCGATCTCGGCCAGCGCCGCGACTCCCGATGCCGCGTCGGTGACGGCGAGCGGCAGCACGTTGATGCCGACGCCGATGATCGCGACCCGGCCCGCTCCGAAAGGCGCGGTTTCGATCAGCACGCCGGCGAGCTTGCGGCCGGGACGCTCGCCAGCGTCGCGGGCACCGTCGAGCAGCCAGAGATCGTTCGGCCATTTCAGGCCGATCCTGCCTGCGCCGGGCGGCGGCTCGAGCGCATCGGCCAGGGCGACGCCGACCGCGAGCGAGAGCCCCGAGAGATCGGCGCCCGCGAACCGCCACGCCAGCGAGCAGGTGAGCGATGCGCCGGCGGCGCCATGCCACGACCGACCGTGGCGGCCGCGGCCGGCGCTTTGGCGCTCGGCGACGAGCAGAAGGGGAGCGAACGTCGCGGCGCTCGTTGCCGCCGCATGCACCCGTGCCAGCAGGTCGCTGTTCGTCGATCCGGTCTCGACGACGTGCTCGATGACCGGATCGACGATCCCGCTCACTTCTTTTTCTTGGCGAGCATCGTGCCCCGGCACTTGCGCGTCCCGCAGCGGCAGGCGAACTCCTTCTTCACCTTCTTGGTGTGCTTGCCGTCGAGGATCAGCCCGTAGTCGTAGTTCAGCTCCTCGCCCGGCTCGATGTCGCGCAGCGCGGTGATGAAGATCCGCTTGTCGACCTCGTCGGCCTCGCAGTTCGGCCCGCAGGCGTGGTTGATCCACTTCGCGGCGTTGCCGCCGTCCAGGCCGTTGATGACGTGCTTGTTGTCGATGTGGAAGAAGAAGGTGTGGTTGGGATCGTCGGGGTTGTGCGGCGGCAGCTTCTTCGCCTGCTTCCAGGTGATGACGCTGCCCGTGTACTCGAGGATCCGCTCGCCCTCGGCGATCGGCGCCAGGGCGAACACGCCCTTGCCGTGGATTCCGGAGCGACGCACTTGGATCCGCGGCCCGCGGCGCTTGGCGGCAACGGTTGACGGCTTTGCGGCAGGGGTTTCTCGGGCGGCCAATTTCTTTGGGTACATTGAATTCATGGGTGCGCGCGCGTGTGTGCGTGCGCGCGAGAAGCCCGGATTGTAGAGACGCGGTGCGCCGCCCGAGAGAACGACGACGAGACGAATGAGCAAAGCACTGATCATTGCCGAGAAGCCTTCGGTCGCGCAGGACATCGTCCGCGCGCTCACGCCCAGCGCGGGCAAGTTCGACAAGCACGACGAATACTTCGAGGCCGACGGCTACATCGTCACCTCGGCGGTCGGCCACCTGCTCGAGATCAAGGCGCCCGAGGAGTTCGACGTCAAGCGCGGCAAGTGGAGCTTCGCCCACCTGCCCGTGATCCCGCCGCACTTCGACCTCGCGCCGCTCGAGAAGACCAAGACCCGGCTGAACGCGATCGTCCGTCTCGTCAAGCGCAAGGACGTGAGCGAGCTCATCAACGCCTGCGATGCGGGGCGCGAGGGCGAGCTGATCTTTCGCCTGATCCAGCAGCACGCCAAGTCGAAGCTGCCGGTCAAGCGACTCTGGCTCCAGAGCATGACGCCACAGGCGATCCGCGATGGCTTCGAGCACCTCAGGTCCGACAAGCAGATGCTGCCGCTCGCCGACGCCGCGCGCTGCCGCTCCGAGGCCGACTGGCTGGTCGGCATCAACGGCACGAGGGCGATGACCGCCTTCAACTCGCGTGACGGCGGGTTCTTCCTCACCACCGTTGGCCGGGTGCAGACGCCGACGCTGTCGATCATGGTCGAGCGCGAGGAGCAGATCAGGAAGCACGTCTCGCGCGACTACTGGGAGGTGCGAGCCACCTTCGCGGTCACTGCCGGCGAGTACGAGGGCAAGTGGTTCGACCCGGCCTGGAGAAAGACCCCCGAGGACAGCGAGCTGCGCTCCGACCGCCTCTGGAACGAGACCGAAGCGCTGGCGATCGCCGCGGCGGTGCAGGGCGAGCCGGCGTCGGTCAGCGAGGAGGCCAAGCCGAGCAACCAGGCGCCGCCGCAGCTCTACGACCTGACCAGCCTGCAGCGCGAGGCGAACTCGCGCTTCGGCTTTTCGGCCCGGACGACGCTCTCGATCGCCCAGGCGCTGTACGAAAAGCACAAGGTGCTGACCTACCCGCGGACCGACAGCCGTGCCTTGCCGGAGGACTACGTCGCGGTCGCGAAGTCGACGATCGAGATGATCTCGAAGGAAAGCCTGCCTGGTCCGCTCCGGCCGCTCGCCGTCCACGCCAAGACGGCGTTGAAGGAAGGCTACGTCAAGCCGATCAGGAAGATCTTCGACAACGCCAAGGTCTCGGATCACTTCGCGATCATCCCGACGCTGCTGCCGCCGAAGAGCCTGTCGGAGATCGAGGCCAAGCTCTACGACATGGTCGCCAAGCGCTTCCTCGCCGTCTTCTTTCCCTCGGCCGAGTTCATGGTGACGACGCGCATCTCGACCGTCGCCAATGCCGGCAAGGAGTACAAGTTCCAGACCAACGGCAAGGTGATGGTCAAGCCGGGCTGGCTCGCGGTCTACGGCCGCGAGGCGCAAGAGGACGACGCCAACCTGGTCGCCGTCGCCGCGGGCGAGCTGGCGCGGACCGAGAGCATCGACGTCAAGGCGCTCAAGACCAAGCCGCCGGCGCGCTACACGGAGGCGACGCTGCTCTCGGCGATGGAAGGCGCCGGCAAGCTGATCGACGACGACGAGCTGCGCGAGGCGATGCAGGAAAAGGGCCTCGGCACGCCGGCAACGCGCGCCGCGATCATCGAAGGG
>Ga0070672_100000118_pt1 | contig 40531 bp, 39 predicted proteins | sample KBSM13metaG_FD_66151 | JGI IMG/M metagenome (GOLD analysis project Ga0070672, IMG submission 66151) | Miscanthus rhizosphere microbial communities from Kellogg Biological Station, Michigan, USA - KBS M1-3 metaG | ecosystem: Host-associated > Plants > Roots > Rhizosphere > Soil ... | reverse complement strand
CTTCGTGATCGTCCACATCGCGTCGTTGCTGATGAGGATCGACGACACGAAGAACATGTGCCCCCACATGAACAGCGCGAGCACGAGGCCGGTGCCGCTCTGGATCAGGTCGAGCCGCGCGGGCCAGCGGCTTTTTCGCGGTGCATCGGCGAGCCCAACGCCGGCGATGATCGCGTTGCGGTTGGCCATCGGTTCCTCCTTGCGGCTAAGTCCGCCCGGGCTACGAGCCGGCGTTCGTCACGGTAGTGCCGCACCGATCGCCCAGCCGGGAAATACCGCCAGCAGGATCGACATCGCGAGGCAGATGAAGCTTGCTCCCAACGCGAGGCGTCCGGGTGCGCGCGTAATCGTCGGTTGCTCTTCCGCGCTCATGAACAGGAATTGAATGACGCGCAGATAGAAGTAGATGCCGAGGTAGCTGCCGACGAGCCCGAGCACCGCATAGAGCGTGTGCCCCGCCGCCATCACGTTCTTGAAGATCAGGAATTTCGCGATGAAGCCCGGGAATGGCGGAATGCCCGCGAGCGACAGCATCGCGACCGCGATCATCAACGCGGCGAAGCGGTCGCGGCGGAAAAGCCCCTTCAGATGATCGAGCCGGTCGCGTGCCGCATCGTCCGCATCGGGTGGCACGGCCGCGAACAGGAGCACATTCATCAGCCCATAGACGAGCACGTAGAACGCGATCGCCTGGAAGCGAGTGGAGCCCTCGCCGAGCAATGCGTAGAACAGGTAACCGGCGTGCGCGATGGAGGAGTACGCGATCATCCGCCGGAGGCTTTGCTGCCGCATCGCCGCCAAGTTCCCCCACACGATCGACAGCAGCGGCAGCAGCGCCAGAAGCTCGATCGTCGGACTCGACAGCGCTGCGACGTCGAACAGGCGGACGGCCGCGAGCAGCACACCGGCCTTGACGATCGTCGCCATGTACGCGGTGACCGGCACCGACGCGGCCTCGTAAGCGTCGGGCGCCCACGCATGGAAGGGAACGATGGCCGCCTTGAGGAAGAATGCGACGACGATCAGCGCGACCGCGATGGCCGGCATCGTGCCCGGCGCGTCGAGCGCGTGTGCGAACACGGCGAGCGAGAGCGTGCCTGTCGCCCCGTACAGCAGCGAGACACCCATCAGCAGGGTCGCCGAGGCCGTTCCTCCCAGCACGAGATACTTGAGCGCCGCCTCGGCGCTCTCCGCACGCCGATACGCGATCAGCACCAGCACGTACACGGGCAGCGACATGATCTCGAGCCCGAGAAAAAGCGTCAGGAACGTGTCGGAAGAGAGCAGCAGGCACACGCCATAGAGTGACGACAGGACGAGGATCGGGAATGCCCGCTCCTCCGATTCGCGCCGCGCGATCAGGATCACGAGCGCGGCGAGCATGAGCACGATCGCCTTGCCCAGCGAAGCCTGCGGATCGACCGAGTACTGTCCCGCGAACGGCTCCGCAGCGTAGCCGCTGTAGAACAGCCCCGTGGCGGCAACAGCGGCTGCAGCGACGGCGACGAGCGAGACGGCGTAGGCTCCGCGAGGGCGCTCGAAAGCGATCACCAACAACAACAGAACACACATTCCGGCGAGCAGCAAATGCTCCGGCAACATGGCGACGAGAAGGGTTTGCGCGTTCATCGGGTGCTTTCCGCCGGCACCGTCGGCCTTGCGCGGCGCGCGTCGGCAACCTTCGAGGGCACGCCGGCCGGACGCCGCGCTGCCGTGTCGCCGGTGCGCTCCTGTGCCACGAGCTGCCGGTACTGTCTTGCCGCGAGCTCGGTCTTGCCGAGCGGCTCGTCGGGAAACAGCCCGAACGCGAACACGGCGACGACGATCGCAACCAGGATCGACTTCTCGCGCAAATCGAGGTCGCTGAGCGGCATGTGCGGCGCTTTCGCCGATCCGAACAGGAAGCGCTGCGCGAACCACAGCATGTAGAGCGCACCCAGCACGACTCCCAAGACCGCCGTCGAGCTCAGGATCAACGGGTAGCTCGAGCCTTCCTCGTGCAGCGGCCACGCGGCGCGGAACGAGCCGAGCAGTGCCAGGAACTCGCCGGTGAAGCCGCTCGTCGTCGGCAACCCGATGGCCGCCAGCGTGAGAACGGTCATGAACACGGCATAGACAGGCAGCAGCTTCGCGATTCCGCTGTACGCCGTGAGGTCGCGCGTGTGGCAGCGCTCGTAGATCATCCCGACCATCAGGAAAAGACCGCCGGCGACAAGCCCGTGGCTCACCATCTGCGCAATGGCGCCCTGGATGCCGAGAAGGTCGAGGCTGACGAGACCGAGCATCACGTAGCCCAGGTGACTGATCGAGGAGTAGGCGATGATCTTCTTGATGTCGGTCTGCACGAGCGCCAAACAGGCGCCATAGACGATGCTGACGACGGCGAGCGTCCCAAAGAGCGGCGCATACAGGCGGGCGGCGTCGGGAAAGAGCGGAAACGCGAGCTTCATGAACCCGTACGTGCCCATCTTCAGCAGCACGCCGGCGAGGATCACGGATCCCGCGGTTGGCGCCTCGACGTGCGCGTCGGGCAGCCACGTGTGCAGCGGCACGATCGGCACCTTGATCGCGAACGACAGTGCGAACGCCGCGAGCAGGATCGTTTGCACCGGCAGCGGCAACTCGGCCTTGTAGAGGTCCGTGAAGGCGAAACTCGTGATGCCCGTGGTCGCGTTCACCGAATAGACGAGGTAGATCATCGCGGCGAGCATCAGGATGCTGCCGAACGCCGTGTAGAGCACGAATTTGAGCGTCGCGTAGATGCGCCGCTCGCCGCCCCAGATGCCGATGATGAAGAAGAGCGGAATCAGCATCGCTTCCCAGAACAGGTAGAACAGGAAGAGATCCTGCGCGACGAACGTGCCGATCATCGCAAACTGCAGCGCGAACACCATCGAGTAGAAGAGCTTCACTTCGCGGTCGATCGCGGTGAACGCGCCCGCGACGACCAGCGGGCCGAGGAACGCCGTCAGGAGCACGAGCAGCACGTTGTAGCCGTCCAGCCCGATCTGGTAGTAGACACCCCATGCGGCGATCCACGGCAGTCGCGTCTCGAACTGCAGGTCGGGCGTCGTTGCGTCGAACTTGACATACAGGATGGCGGTGACGACGAACTGCAGCAGCATCGCCGCGAGCGAAAGGCCTCGCACCATGCCGTCGCTCTTGCGCGGCAGCGCGATGATGGCCGCGATCGCCGCCAGCGGCAGGTAGAGGACGACATTCAGGAGGCCGGCATCAGACATGGCGCCAGCCCATGGCAATGGACGCGACGATCCCGATCAGCACGAGCAGCGCGTAGAGGTGGAGGTTGCCGTTCTGGATGCGGGCCAGGCCGGCCGCAGCGCTGCGACCCAGGGCGGCAAAGCCGTGCAGCGTGCCGTCGAACAGCGCGCGGTCACCGATCCGCAGGAAGACGCGGTCCGAGATCCAGAGGAGCGGCCTGCCGATCAGCGCCTCGTAGGCCTCGTCGACGTAGTACTTGCCCGAAAGCACCCGATGCAGCGTCGCGAACCGGGCGGCGAGCCGCTCGGCGCGACCGCCCGTGCCGCCATAGACAAACGCCGCGCCGGCAAGCCCCGCGAACGCGAGCACGATCGAGACCACGAGAAGCGGCGTCTCGTAGTGCGCAAGCGCAGGGACAATGGCCGGAAGCGGAAGCTGCGGCTCCAGGAAGTGCGGGATCGACAGAAAGCCGCCGATCGCCGACAGGATCGCGAGCACGACGAGCACCGACGTCATCGACAGCGGCGACTCGTGAACGTGGTGCTGGACTTCCACGCTCATCCGCGAGCGGCCGAAGAACGTGAGCCAGACGAGGCGGAACATGTAGAACGACGTCAAGAGCGCGGTCGTCGCCATCGTCGCGTACAGGAGCCCCGAGCCTCCGTAGCTACTGCCGAATGCGAACCACAGGATCTCGTCCTTCGAGAAGAAGCCGGCGAGCGGCGGAATGCCGGCGATGGCCGCTGTCGCGAGGACGAACGTGGCGAACGTCACCGGGATCTTGCGCGCGAGCCCGCCCATCTTGCGAATGTCCTGCTCGCCGCTCATCGCGTGGATGACGCTGCCGGCGCCGAGGAACAGGCAGGCCTTGAAGAACGCGTGCGTGTACAGGTGGAAGACTGCCACGCCGTAGGCGCCGACGCCCGCGGCGACGAACATGAAGCCGAGCTGCGAAATGGTCGAGTACGCCAGCACCTTCTTGATGTCGGTCTGCACGACGGCAATCGTCGCCGCGAAGAACGCGGTGGCTGCACCGATCGCCGCGATGACGGCGCTCGCCTCGGGCGCGTTGACATAGATGCCGGACATCCGCGCGACGAGGTAGACGCCGGCCGTGACCATCGTGGCCGCGTGTATCAGCGCCGACACCGGCGTCGGCCCTGCCATCGCGTCAGGCAGCCACACGTGCAGGGGAATCTGCGCCGACTTGCCCGAAGCGCCGATGAAAAGCAGGATGCCGACGAGCGTCGCCGACACTCCAGGGGAGCCGGCGAGGAACGCCACGTTGATCCGGTCCATGTCGAGCGTGCCGAACGCCTCGTACAGCACGAACATCCCGAGGAGGAACCCGGCATCGCCGATGCGGTTGGTGATGAACGCCTTCTTGCCGGCGCGCGCCTTGTCCGGGTCCTCGAACCAGAAGCCGATCAGCAGGTACGATGCGAGCCCCACGCCTTCCCAGCCGACGAACAGCACGAGCATAGAGCGGCCGAGCACGAGAAGAAGCATGAAGAACAGGAAGAGGTTCAGGTACGCGAAGTAGCGCGCGTAGCTCTTGTCGCCCTTCATGTAGCCGGTCGAGTAAACGTGGATCAGCGACCCCACGCCCGTCACGATCAGCGTCATGACGACGCTCAGGCGATCGAGATAGAACGCGACGTCGAAGCGGTTGTCGCCGATGACGAGCCACGAATAAACCTCGTCGATCCGCGGCGTCCAAGCTGCGGCCCTGAGGTCGAGCAAGCCCGTGACCGCCAGCGCAAACGCCGCAATAGGCAACCCGCAACCGACCACGGAGACGAACCGCGGTCCCAGCCGGTTGCCGGCGAGCCCGTTCACCAGGAAGCCCATGAGGGGCAGCAGTACGATGGCGGTTGGCAAATGGCCCATGCTTTGTATCGAAGCCTAGCCCTTGAGGTCGTTGTAGAGGCCAAGGTCGAGCACGTCCTTGCGCTTGACGAGCAGCAGCACGATCGGGATGGCAATCGCGATCTCGGCAGTGGCGACGACGAACACGATCAGCACGAGGACAGCGCCCGCGGCAGTGGCGGTCTGTTGCGCGAACGTGACGAGGCTCAGGTTGACGGCATTGAGCATCAGCTCCATGCACATCAGCATGACGAGCACGTTGCGCCTCACGATTACGCCGAGGAGCCCCAGCGCGAAGAGCACAGTGGACAGGCTGATGAGCATCTGCACGTCATCCACGATCGCGCCTTCCGACTTCGAGCACGGCGAGGGCCGCGACCACCGCCGCGACGAGCAGCACCGAGACGAGCTCGAAGTGCAGCCAGTACTCGTTCAGGAACTCGAGTGAAAAGCGCTGGATGCCGAATGACGAAACTGCGGATGGCGCTCCCGCCGCCGACGCCACCGGCTCGGGCAGGCCGCGCCACACGCCATGCGCGAGGACGGCCAGAAAGGCGACCGCGGCGACGACGCCCGGCACGAGCAGCCAGGAGAAGCGCCGCGTGAACGAGCGGTCGCGCACGTCGAGCAGCATGATCGCGTAGACCATGAACACCATCACCGCGCCGACGTAGATCAGCACCTGGAAGATGGCGATCGCGTGCACGCCGAGGAGCGCGTACACGCCCGCCAACGAAAGCATCGTCGCCGCGAGCGCCAGCGCGACGCGCATCGGATGCCGCAGCACGAGCATCATCGCCGCCGCGACGAGCGCGGTGCCGGCAAAGAGCCACAGCAGCAGCGTGTCGATCATCGGTGATCCTTGGCCACGGCCACGGCACCTGCGCCCTTCGCGGGATAGGGCTTGGCCACATCACTGTGCGGATTCCAATTGAGGAGTTCAGGCAGCTTGAGCCACATGTCGCTGCGATCGAAGCCCGGCAGGTCGGGGATTTCCTTCACCATCCGAATGGCATCCTCGGGGCAAGCTTCGACGCAAAGCCCGCAAAAGATGCAGCGCGAGTAGTCGATCTCGAACCGCTTCGGGTATTTGGGATGCGCGGCGTCGTCCGGGTCGAACCCGGCCTCAATCTCGATGACCTTCGCCGGGCACACGGTCGCACAGAGATTGCAGGCAATGCATTGCGGGCGCCCGTCGGGCCGCTGCGTGAGAATGTGCTTACCGCGGTTGTGACGCGCGTAGTCGGAGCGGGTCTCCTCGGGGTAGTACGTCGTCAGCGCCCCTTTGCGGAACGTCATCCAGCGGCCCATGTTCTTCATGAAGACGCCGCCGGTGATCGCGAGGCCGCGCACGATCTCGAAGAGGTACGCCCGCTCCCACCACGACATGGTGGGCTCGTTCCAGTATTGCTTGCGGGCGTACGGCTTCATGGATTGGCGGCCGTCAGCTTTCGAGCATCCATACGACGACTGCGGTCACGAGCAGGTTCGCGAGCGCGAGCGGAAACATGAATTTCCATGCGAAACGCAGCAGCTGATCCCAGCGAAAGCGCGGCAGTGACCAGCGGACAAGGATCTGGAAGCTCGAAACCAGCATCACCTTGACGAGGAACACGACGAGCTGGGTCACGACGATCGCGCCATGCGGCACGGCGAACTCGCGGCCGCCCGGCAAGACGAACCCCGCGTCGGTCATGTACGGCAGGTTGTAGCCGCCGAGAAAAAGTGTGGTGAAAAGCGCTCCGATGATCGCGATCTCGATGAATTCGGCGAACATGAAAAGGCCCATCTTCATCGCGCTGTACTCGGTGTAGTAGCCCGCGATGAGCTCCGACTCGGCCTCGGGAAGATCGAACGGTATGCGCTTGTTCTCGGCGATCGCCGCGGTGAGAAAGAGGACCGCCGCGAACGGCTGGACGAACACCCCCCAAGCCGGCAGGAATCCGAGCAGCATGCCCGATTGCTCGCGAGCGATGGCGTCGAGATCGACCGTGCCGTAGATGACGATCAGGCCGAGCACGGTGAGGCCCATGATCAACTCGTACGAGATCATCTGCGAGCCGGCTCGGAGCGCCCCCAGCAGCGAGAACTTGTTCGACGACGACCAGCCCGCGAGCATCGTGCCGATGATGGTCAATCCGCCGAACGCAAAGACCACGAGCAGCCCCGCATCCACGCGGGCAATCTGCATCGGATACGTGCGATCGCCGAACCACGCGGCCACCGAGGGAATGCGCTCGAACAGCGTCGACGGCACGAGCATCCCGCCGAACGGGATGACCGCGAACACGAGCAGCACCGGCGTGAACACGACCCACGGCGCCAGCGCGTACGCGAAGCGGTCGTACGAGTTGGGCCGGAAGTCCTCCTTCAGCATCATCTTGATGCCGTCGGCCAGGCCGTGGAACAAGCCGAGCCAGATGAGCTTCACCTGCGTGAACGGGATGCGCACGTAGGCGCGGTTCGCGCCGATCCGGTCGGACATGATCGCCGCCTGCTTCCGCTCGACCCACGTCAGGACCGTGCCGAACAGCAGCAGCACGGCGACCGCGTAGCCCACGAAGACGGCGGTGACGACGAGGTCCTGGATCATGCCGGCGCGCCTTCGGTGACGGCGATCGCGGCGAACACCGCCTCCGCATCGGCGACCGCCGAAGGCCGCGGGAAGCACGCGGAGAAAGCGCTGACGACGCCCTGGAAGTTCGTGTAATGGCCACTTCGCTCGGTCTGGATGCTGACGGGAATGAAGACGTCGGCCCGCACGTCCGCGGATCGCGCATACGCGTCCAGCACGATCAATTTGGCGCCGGCCGGCACGCGCGCGAAGTCGAAGCCCTCGCCCCAGACGAGCACGACGTCGGTGTCGGCAATGAACGGCCCGTGCCCGTCGTCCACGAGGGGGAACAGCGCACACGCCGTTGCGCGATTGGGATTCTTGTCCGCGCGGATCAGGAAGTCGTCGTCCCCGCGCTCGCCAGGCTGCCGCACGCAATCCGACTTGACGAAGGTCGTGCAGCGCGCCGGCAGCGCGCGCTTCAATGCAGCGAGCTCCTCGTTCGATCCCCATGTCGACACGAGCACGACGGGTCGCACCGAAGCCGCCAGCAAGCGGCTGGCCGCCTCGATCGCCGCGTCGAGGTCGACCGGTTGGCCGCATTCCATCGCCTGCAGCGCGCGCGGGCGCTCGAACACGGCCGCGACGTCGCGCCCCTTGTTGCACATCCAGGGGCCATTGACCTCGGGGTTCTCGAGCGGCGTCACGCGCTCGATCTTCACGTTCTTGTGCGAATCGAGCGCATTGAGCTTCCACTCGGCCTTGCGGTGCCAGATATTGACCGTGCATCCCCGCGCACAACTGGGGCAGACTGACGGCGTGGGCTTCAGGTACCAGACGCGAGCTTGGTAGAGGAATGGCCGCGACAGGAGCGCGCCGACCGGGCACAGGTCGACGACATTATCGGAATAGGGGTCGGCATCGAGCGCGCCGTCCTCGCTCGCCCGCACGAGCGACGTGTCGCCCCGCCGCACGATGCCGAGCGCGTTCGACTTCGATATCTCGCGGGTGAAGCGCACACAGCGCGAGCAGAGGATGCAGCGCTCGTTGTCGAGCACGATGCGCTCGGACAGCGGATGGAATTTCGTCGACCGCACCTTGGGATCGCGCGACATCGACTTCTCGCCGTTGTGGGCGTAGTGATAGTCCTGCAGCATGCACTCGCCCGCCTTGTCGCAGATGCCGCAGTCGACGGGATGGTTGAGCGTCATGAGCTGCAGGATCGACTTGCGATATTTGCGCACCGCATCCGAATCGGTCAGCACGCGCAGACCCTCGGACACGGGCATGTTGCAGGCGATCTCGACCCAGCTCCTTCCCTCGACCTGCACCGCGCAGACCCGGCAGTTGCCGGCGATGGAGAGCGCCGGATGCCAGCAGAACGCGGGGATCTCGATCCCGTTCGCGCGCGCCGCCTCGATCACGGTCTGGTCGCGCTCGGCGCGAACCGGCTTGCCGTCTATGAAAATCTCGGGCATGCCAGCGCTCCGTCGTATCGCGACCGCTTGTGCTCGATGAAATACTCGAACTCATCGCGGAACTTGTTGAGAATGCCCGCTGTCGCGTAACCGGCGGCGTCGCCCATCCCACAGATCGTCGTGCCGTCGTTCCAGGCCGAGATCTGGTACAGCCTATCGACGTCTTCGGGCCGCCCCTCGCCCGCCACGATCCGGTCGATGATCCGGTGCAGCCAGCCCATGCCTTCGCGACACGGCGTGCATTGGCCGCACGACTCGTGGTGATAGAAGCGAAGCAGCACTTGCAGCAGACGCACCATGCACGTGCCGTCGCCGATCACAACCATTCCCCCGGATCCCATCGATGAGCCCGCCGCGGCGAGTGACGGGTTGTCGAGCGTGAGCTTTTCGATTTCCGCCCCGGTGAGAACCTTGGTCGAAATCCCGCCGGGAATGATCGCCTTGATCGGCCGGCCGCCGAGGCCCCCGCCGCAGTCGTCGAAGATGAACTTGTGGAACGGGTACCCGCACTCGATCTCGTAGACCCCGGGCCGCTCGACGTGCCCGGATATCGAGATGAGCCGCGTGCCCGGATCCTTCTCATGCCCGATCTTCTTGAACGCCGCGCCGCCGTTCGCGACGATCCACGCGATATTCGACAGCGTCTCGACGTTGTTGATGACGGTCGGCTTCTGGTAGAGCCCACGCACGGTGAGGCGCGGCGGCCGGTTGCGCGGGTAGCCGCGCTTGCCTTCGATCGACGTGATGAGCGCCGACGCTTCACCGCAGACATACGATCCCGCGCCGCGATACACGACGAGATCGCAGGCGAAGTCGGTGCCGAGAATGCCGGTGCCGAGATAGCCCGCGCCGTACGCTTCCTCGACGGCGCCGGCCAGCCGCCGGTACGGGCCGTCGAACTCGCCGCGGATGTAGACGAATGCGTTGCGCACCTGCAGCGCGTACGCAGCGATGAGCATCGACTCGATCAGGAGGTGCGGCGCGAACTCGAGGATCCAGCGATCCTTGAACGTGCCCGGCTCGCCTTCGTCCGCGTTTGCGCAGAGGTAGTGCGGCTGGCCGTCCTTTGGCTGGATGACGCCCCATTTGCGCCCCATCGGGAACGCCGCCCCACCGCGACCCTGGATGCCGGACGCCGTGACTTCGGCTATGACGTTCTGCGGCGTCATCCGCGTCAGCGCCTTCTCGAGCGCCTGGTAGCCGTCCCGCGCACGGTACTCCGCGAGCGTGTGCGACGTGCCAGTCACCGGAAACGTCATCAGGACGTGCATTTCAGCCGCGCTCCGCGAGCAGCGCGTCGATCTTGTCCGGGGTGAGGCTCTCGTGGTACGTGTCGTCGACCATCATCACCGGAGCCGTTCCGCACGCCGCGAGACACTCGACCGTCGACAGCGTGAAGCGGCCGTCGGCGGTCGTCTCCCCGGGCTTGATCCCGAGTGTCGCCGTCAGGCGATCGAGGATCTTTTCCGCACCCAGCAGCGAGCACGACAGGTTGCGGCAGACCTGCAGGTGACAGCGCCCGATCGGCTTGCGCCGGAACTGGCCGTAGAAGGAGAGCACCTCCTCGACCTGGATGCGCGGGACGCCGAGATACTGGACGACACCGTCGATATCCTCGTCGGCAACAAAGCCGCGGTCCTCCTGGATGCGACGCAGGCAAGGGAGCACGAGCGACGACTCGAACCCCGCCGGGTAGCGGGTGCGCATCTTCTCGAACTCGGGGATGAGGTGCTTCATCGAGATCCGCTAGCGATCACACTCGCCGCCGATCATGTTCACCGAACCGAACGTCGGGATGATGTCGGCGAGCTGGTAACCTTCGAGGAGGCGGTGCACTCCGCCCATGTGAACGAAGCTGGGGCTGCGGACGTGAACCTTGTACGGCGTGCCGCCGCCCGTGCTGACGAGGTAGAAGCCAAGCTCGCCGTTCGGAGCCTCGTGCGCCGTGTACACCTCGCCCGGTGGAACGGCGGTGCCGTCCATCACCAGCTTGAAGTGGTTGATCAACGACTCGATCTCGCTGTAGACGAGCGTCTTGTCCGGGAACGTGCAGCGGCGGTCGTCGACGTTGATCGGGCCGTCCGGCAGCTTGTCCATCAGCTGGCGGATCATGTAGACCGACTCGTCCATCTCGCGCATCCGCACGTAGTAGCGGTCGTAGTTGTCGCCATTGATTCCCACCGGCACGTCGAAATCGAGCTCGGCATAGGCGAGGTACGGCGTGTCCTTGCGCAAATCGTGCGGGGCGCCGGTCGAGCGCAGGATGGGGCCGGTGTAGCCCCAGTTGATCGCGTCCGCGGTCGAGATCGTGCCGACGTTGCGCGTGCGGTCGATGAAGATCCGGTTGCGATCCATCAGTCCGTGGATGCGACCGACGAACACCTCGTACTGGTCCAGGATCTCGGCGAGGCGCGCGAGCCAGCCGTCCGGGAGATCGCGCGCGAGGCCGCCGATGCGCCCGTACGAGTACGTCACGCGCGCCCCCGTGAGGTCGGCCAGGTGCTCGTAGATATAGTCGCGGATCATCACCAGGTAGAGGAACGCCGTCATGGCGCCCAGCTCCATCAGCGAGGCCGCGATGCAGGTCAGGTGATCCGCGATCCGCGAATATTCGGACAGGAGCGTGCGCAGATAGCGGCATCGCGGAGTGATTTCCACTCCCATCAGCGTTTCGACGGCCTCGCAGTACGCGAAGTCGTTGATGAGCCCGGAGCAGTAGTTGAGCCGGTCGACGTAGGGGATGAGGTTGTGCCAGGTGTGGTCCTCGCACTCCTTCTCGAAGCCGCGGTGCAGATAGCCGCAGTGCACGTCGACGCGCTGCACCTTTTCGCCGTCGAGCATCGCGATCACCTGGATCGTCCCGTGCGTGGCGGGGTGGGACGGTCCGATGTTGACGATGACGGCGTCGTCGCGCTCGCCGCGCTCGAAGGCGGGTCGCACCGGGTTGGGCAGACCGGCGTCGAACGGCGGGCTCATTGGATTACCCTCCGCGCTGTCGCGCTTCGGGGCGATTCGAATCTCGTCATTTGCGTTCGCTCGCGCTTCGATACGGGACGAGCGGCTGCTCGTGCAACTTGTCGTAGTCCTTGCGCAGCGGATGGCCGACGAAGCCCTCGTAGAGGAGGATGGGCCGCAAGTCGCGATTACCCCGGAACATGATGCCGTACATGTCGTGGCACTCGCGCTCCATGAAAGCGGCGGAGCCAAAGAGCGGAACGAGCGAGTCGACGGTCGGATCGCTCTCGGAAACGGACGTCTTCACGCGGACGCGAACATGATGGGCCGTCGAATAGAAGTGATAGACGACGTCGAAACGGGACGTGCGCCCGGGCCAATCGATGGCGGTGATATCGAGCAGCAGGTCGAAGCCCAGCTCGGTCTTCAAGCGGCGGACGGCCGCCACCAGCTTGTCCGGCGCGAGCATGACCACGTCCATGCCGTGCGAACTCGTAACGGTTCCGCCGATGCGAACGGTCTCGTCTTCGATTCGCGGGGTCATCACGATGTCCGCCTAGAACGTCTTCGTCACGATCGGATGGTGCGAGCGGCCGATCCGGTCCTGCAGTTTCATGATCGCGTCGATCACGGTTTCGGGCCGCGGCGGACAGCCCGGGACGTAGACGTCGACCGGAATGATCTTGTCGATGCCGGCAACCGCCGCGTAGTTCTGGTAGAAGCCGCCCGACGTCGCACAGGCGCCGAACGCCATTACCCACTTGGGCTCGCACATCTGCTCGTACACACGCAGCAGGACCGGCGCCTGCTTGTGGGTCAGCGTGCCGACGACCATCAGCAGGTCCGACTGCCTGGGGGAGAAGCGCGGCAGCGCGGCGCCGAAGCGGTCGGTGTCGTAAGGCGTGGACGACACGGCCATGAACTCCATCGCGCAGCACGCCGTCACGAACGGATAAGGAAACAGCGAAAACTTGCGCGCCCAGCCGACGAACTCGTCCTTCTTCGTCGAGAAGTATTCGAATGCACGCGACGGCTCACGGGTTGGCGGGGCCGCGGGTCGGATCGGAATCGTTGCGTTGCCGCCCCGCACGGCTAATCTCCGACCGCTTCGATCAACCGCACGCGATAGACGTAGAGGAGCATCAGCACGAGCAGGAACGCGAACAGGAACAGCGTGAACAGCATGAATCCCGTCAGCGGTTGGGCACCCAAGGCCCAGACGAAAAGGAACACCGTCTCGAGATCGAACAGCATGAAGGCGATCGCCACGCCGTAATACTTGATGGGCACCCGCTTCGTGTTCTGCGTGTCGATTGCGGTGGCGCCGCATTCGAACGGCTCCATCTTCAGCGCGGAGGCCGCCGGCTTCGGCCCCAGATATCGGTTCATCACGAGCGTGACGAAGACGAACGCCAGTATCGCGAGGAGGTAGAGGAGGAACGCGGCGTACGGATTCATGGCGAGTCTTGGGTCGGGAGCTACAGTAAGCGCGGCGCACCGGCACGCTTTTGACATATGTCAACGCACGTCACGACGGCGGAAAGCGGCGCAGCGGCGCGCTGGCTCGGCAACGAGCCATGACCTGCGTCAAACAAGGCGGATTGCATGCGGCGTAAGTTGCTCGGACGCGGTAGACCGCCGCCAAGGACGGGAGAAGACAATGAGCTGGTCGCAGGTCTACGATCCCCTCGGCAGCCAGGTTCTCTCCACGATCGTCGCCGCGCTGCCGATCGTCGTGCTGCTGGGAAGCCTTGCCTTCTTCCACGTCAAGGCGCACTGGGCCGCGATGCTCGGTCTCGTCGTCGCCCTCGTCGTCTCGATCTTCGCGTTCGGCATGCCGGTTGGAATGGCCGCCAAGTCGGCGTTCTACGGTGCGCTGTTCGGCCTTCTGCCGATCGGGTGGATCGTGCTCAACGTGATCTTCATGTACCAGCTCACCAACTCGGTGGGGCTGTTCGACGTGCTGCAGAAGAGCATCACCGGCATCACGAACGACCGGCGGCTGCAGCTCCTGCTGGTCGCGTTCTGCTTCGGCGCGTTCTTCGAGGGCGCGGCGGGCTTCGGTACGCCAGTCGCCGTCACCGCGGCCATCCTCATGGGGCTCGGCTTCAAGCCGCTCTCGGCCGCCGGGCTGTCGCTGATCGCCAATACCGCACCCGTGGCGTATGGAGCGCTGGGAACGCCGATTGTCGTGCTGGCTGCGGTCACCGGCCTCGACCTGCAGGCGCTCTCCGCAATGGTCGGCCGCCAGCTGCCGTTCTTCTCGGTGCTCGTGCCGTTCTGGCTCATCTGGGCGTTCGTCGGCTTCCGCCGGATGATCGAGATCTGGCCCGCGATCCTGGTCGCGGGCGTGACGTTCGCCGTCCCGCAGTTCCTCGTCTCCAATTTCCATGGGCCGTGGCTCGTCGACGTCGTCGCGGCGATCTGCTCGATGGGCGCGCTCACGCTGTTCCTCAAGATCTGGCATCCGAAGGAGATCTGGACGAGCACGGCACGCGAAGGGACGACCGTCTCGCACGCCGAGGCCCAGGCCACCGCGGTCCGACACGGCTTCACGCGCGCGCAGATCGTCAAGGCGTGGACGCCTTGGGTCATCCTGACCGTCCTCGTGTTCCTGTGGGGACTGCCGCAGGTGAAGGACCTGCTCAACGGAATCTCGTCGCCCAAGTTCCCGATCGAAGGTTTGCACAACCAGGTGGTGCGGATGCCGCCGGTCGTCCCCAAGCCGACACCCGAAGCCGCCGTCTATACGCTCAACTGGCTCTCAGCAACCGGCAGCGGCATCCTGCTCGCGGCGATCATCGCGGGACTCGTCATGGGCATCTCGGTGCCGAAGCTCGTGACGACGTACGGCGAGACGCTGAAGCGCGTCCGCTACTCGCTGCTGACGATCGCGGCGATGCTTGCGCTCGGCTTCACGACCAAGGGCGCTGGCCTCGACTCGACGCTGGGGCTCGCGTTCGCTCACGCCGGCTGGTTCTATCCGTTCTTCGGCGCGATGCTGGGCTGGCTGGGCGTGGCGCTCACGGGCTCCGACACTTCGTCGAACGTGCTCTTCGGCGGCTTGCAGAAAGTCTCGGCCGAGCAACTCGGCTTGTCGCCGGTGCTAATGGCGGCCGCGAACAGCTCGGGTGGCGTCATGGGCAAGATGATCGACGCGCAGAGCATCGTCGTCGCGTCGACCGCAACCCTTTGGTACGGCCACGAAGGCGACATCCTGCGCTACGTGTTCTTCCATAGCCTGGCACTCGCCGCGCTGATGGGAGTGCTGGTGATGGCGCAGGCCTACGTGTGGCCATTCACTGCGCTGGTCGTGCATTGACCACAGCACTCCAGGTGCCGCGCAGCGCGGCGCCCCGCATGGTTACCAGCGTGCCGGCGCGATACCGGGCGTACGAGCGCACGCTCGCGCCGCCGTACGACGCGCTGTACCGACGGCTGGCGGTCTACATTGCGCCCGATCGGCTAATCACCGATCCGCTGCGCCTCCTCACTTGGGGCTCCGATGCGAGCTTCTACCGGCTCGTGCCGAAGCTGGTCGTGGTCGTCGACGACGAGCACGAGGTCGTGCGGCTCCTCGGTGACTGCGTGGCGCTCGGCACCCCCGTCACATTCCGCGCCGCGGGCACGAGCCTTTCGGGCCAGGCGATCAGCGACTCGGTGCTCGTAATGCTGGGCGACGGCTGGCGTCGCGCGGAAGTCGCTCCGGACGCGCGGACAATCACGCTGCAGCCCGGCGTCGTTGGCGCCGCGGCGAATCGCTGCCTTGTGCCGCACGGGCGCAAGATCGGCCCGGATCCGGCGTCGATCGACGCGGCGAAGATCGGCGGCATCGCCGCCAACAACGCGAGCGGGATGTGCTGCGGCACCGCCCAGAACAGTTACCACACGCTGGCCGGACTGCGCGTCGTCCTCGCGAACGGCACGGTGCTCGATACGCGCGATTCGGCGAGCCGCGCGGCGTTTGCCGAGCGCGAAGCGGATCTGATCCGCGGATTGGACGCGCTCGCGCGCGCGACGCGGGCCGACGAAGCGCTTGCGACGCGGATCCGGCACAAGTTCCGCCTGAAGAACACGACGGGCTACAGCCTGAATGCACTCGTCGACTTCGAGGATCCGATCGACATCCTCGCCCACCTCATGATCGGCTCCGAAGGCACGCTCGGGTTCATGAGCGAGATCACGTACGAGACAGTCCCCGACTACGCCGACAAGGCGAGCGCGCTGATCCTGTTCGATGACCTCGGGGCGGCGTGCCGCGCGGTCACCTTGCTCAAGGAGACGGCAGTGTCCGCGGTGGAGCTCGCCGATCGCGCCGCGCTGCGATCGGTCGAAGGGAAGCCCGGGCTGCCACCGGGCATCGGCGCGCTGGGTCCGGATGGCGCCGCGCTGCTCGTGGAGACGCGCGCGCCCGACGCTGCGACGCTTGGGCAGCAAATCCATGCGATCGAGGCAACGCTCACGACGCTGCCGCAGATCGGCGACGTGCGCTTCTCGACCGATCCGGCCGAATGCGCGCGGCTATGGAACGTGCGCAAGGGCATGTTTCCGTCCGTCGGCGCGATGCGGGAGGTGGGCACGACCGTCATCATCGAGGACGTCGCGTTCCCGGTGGCCCGCCTTGCGGAGGCCACGCTAGCGCTGCAGCGGCTCCTCTCCCAGCACGGTTACCGCGACGCCATCATCTTCGGCCATGCGCTCGAGGGCAACCTGCATTTCGTGTTCACGCAGGACTTCAACGTCGCGGCTGAGGTCGCGCGCTACCGCGGCTTCATGGCCGCGCTGTGCAGGATGGTGGTCGAGCGCTACGATGGCTCACTCAAGGCGGAGCACGGAACGGGCCGCAACATCGCGCCGTTCGTCGAGCTCGAGTGGGGCACCGCCGCGTACGAGATCATGCGCGCGATCAAGGCGCTGTTCGACCCGAAAGGCCTGCTCAATCCCGGCGTACTGATCAACGACGATCCCGAGGCTCATCTCAAGTACCTGAAGCCGCTGCCCCAATGCGATGCGCTCGTCGACACGTGCATCGAGTGTGGCTTCTGCGAGCCGAAGTGTCCGTCGCACAGGCTGACGTTGTCGCCTCGGCAGAGGATCGTCGGGTGGCGCGAGATCCATCGTCTGGAAAATGACGCGGGCTCGCCACCGCCCGCCACGATGCGCGCGCTCTACGACTTCCACGGCATCGACACGTGCGCCGCGTGCGGGCTGTGCGCCACCGCTTGCCCTGTCGGCATCGAGACCGGCCTTCTCATCAAGTCGCTCCGTGCCCGCCGCGCGAGCCCGCTGGCACGCCGGGTGGCTGACATTGCCGCCAACCACTTCAGCACAGTCGCTGCCGGCGTTCGTTCCGGCCTCGCCGCAGCCGACGGGCTTCATCGAATGCTCGGCCCCGACCGAATGCGGTCCGCGTTGGACGGGATTCGCAGTGTCTCGGCCGGACGCGTTCCGAAGTGGTCTCCTACGCTGCCACGGCCGGCGCCCGCAGCGCCGCGCCGCGGGGCGCTGCCGTCGCGTGCAAGCCGTATCGTGTACTTCCCAAGCTGCGCCGCGCGCATCATGGGCGCCCAGCGCGGCGACGACGACACCGAAGCGCTTCCCGTTGTCGCCGAGCGACTCTTCGGCAAGGCAGGCTTTGCGGTGATCGTTCCCGACCGGCTCCCCGCACTGTGCTGTGGGCAGCCGTTCGAGAGCAAGGGCTTGTTCGACGCGGCCGACCGCAAGTCGGCCGAGCTTGAGACGGCGCTGCAGGTCGCGTCCGACGAGGGCCGCTTCCCGATCGTGTTCGACACGAGCCCTTGCGCGTATCGGATGAAGCGCTACCTCGATGGGAGACTCGCGGTGCAGGACAGCATCGAATTCATCCACGACGCGGTGCTGCCGCGCGTGGACCTCGAACGACGTGGCACCGCAATCGCCATCCATCCGGTGTGCAGCGTGCGCAAGATGGGCCTCGTCGACAAGCTTGCTGCGATCGCGCACCGGTGCAGCATAGATGTCGTCCAGCCCGACTCGGTCCAGTGCTGCGGCTTTGCCGGCGATAAGGGCTTCAACCGGCCCGAGTTGAACGAGCACGCGCTGCGCGACTTGAAGGCGGCGCTGCCGCACGACTGCGCCGAGGGGTACTCGTCCAGCCGCACCTGCGAGATCGGACTTTCCGAGCAGGCGGGCTTCCCTTATCGTTCGCTGATTCGCCTCGTCGACCGTTGCGCCAACTAGGTCCAGTGCAATGAAAGCAGCTCTGTTCGTTCCGTGCTACGTCGATGCATTCTTCCCCGAGGTCGCGATCGCGACGCTCGAGCTGCTCGAGCGCCTGGGTGTCGACGTCGCGTACCCGCTCACGCAGACCTGTTGCGCGCAGCCAATGGCGAACAGCGGTTGCCAGGATGATGCCGCTGCCACCGAGGCGCTGTTCGTCAAGAACTTCGCGAAGTACGACTACATCGTCGGACCGTCGGGATCGTGCGTCCATCACGTGCGCGAGCACCTGACGGCGATTCCACAGTCGCCGGACGTCACCCGCGTGCGGCGTAACACCTACGAGCTCGTCGAGTTCCTCCACGACGTGCTCGAGGTACGCGCGTTTCCCTGGGCGCACTTTCCGCACAAGATCGGCCTGCACAACGGCTGCGCGTCGCTGCGCGCGCTCCGCACGGCCAAGGCGTCGGAAATCGACGAGCCCGCCTTCTCGAAGCCGCTGGACCTCCTGACCAAAGTCGGCGGAATCCAGTTCGTGAAGCCCGACCGTCCGGACGAATGCTGCGGCTTCGGCGGGACGTTCTCCGTGTACGAGGAGCCTGTCTCGGCGAAGATGGGCTACGACAAGGTGAACGACCATCACCGCGCTGGCGCCGAATACATTGTGTCCGCCGACATGTCCTGCGTCATGCACCAGAAAGGATGCGCGGAGCGGCTCGGGCTGCCGATCAAGTTCATTCACATCGCGCAGGTCCTGAACGGCGCGCGCGAATGATCGGCGGGCGGATACGACGAGTCCCTAAGGGACGAAGACGAGTTCCTAAGGGACGAAGACGAGGCCTCAGGAAGGGAAATCCATGAAACGGATCGACCATGCGGAGGCGTCGTCGAAGTTCATCAAGGCGACCGATCACCTCGACTTCCACGACAAGCGGCTATGGGACCTACGGAAGAAGCGCGACCGTGTGAGCGAGGCGCTGCCCGAATGGGAAACGCTGCGCACGGTCGCGTCGGAAATCAAGGAGCATACGCTGACTCACCTCGGCGAATATCTGGAGGAGTTCGAGCGCAACGCGATCGCCAACGGCGCGCACGTCCACTGGGCGAAGGACGCGGCCGAGCATAACCAGGTCGTCCTGGACCTTCTGCGTGCGCGCAAGGCGCGAACGCTGGTTAAGGCGAAGTCGATGCTGACCGACGAGTGCGAGATGCGCCCGTTCCTGGAAAAGCGCGGCATCGTCGTCATGGAGACCGATCTCGGCGAGCGCATCCAGCAGCTCGACGACGAGCCGCCGAGCCACATCGTCGTGCCGGCCGTGCACAAGCTGCGGACCGACGTGGCGCGCGTCTTCGCCGACACGATCGGCACCGATCGCAAGAACAGCGACGTCCACTATCTCGCGGAAAGCCAGCGCCAGCACACGCGCCCGTACTTCCTCGAGGCGGATGCGGGAATGACCGGCGCGAACTTCGCGGTCGCGGAAACCGGCACCGTCGTCGTCTGCACGAACGAAGGCAATGCGGACTTGAGCGTCAACCTGCCGAAGCTCTACATCGCGTCCGTCGGGATCGAGAAAGTGATCCCGAAGATAGAGCACCTCGGCGTCTTCGTCCGCATGCTTTCACGCAGCGCGCTCGGGTCGCCGATCACCCAGCTCACGTCGCACTTCCGCAAGCCGCGCAAGGGCACCGAAATGCACATCGTGCTGGTCGACAACGGCCGCTCGCTGCGCCTCGGCATGCCGGACTTCTGGTACTCGCTCAAGTGCATCCGCTGCGGCGCGTGCATGAACACATGCCCCGTCTATCGGCGGAGCGGGGGCTTGAGCTACGGCGCGACGTACTCCGGCCCCATCGGCGTCATCATCGATCCGGCCTACGACCTGCGCAAGTACAGCTCGCTGCCGTTCGCCTCGACGCTCAACGGCAGCTGCACGAGCGTGTGCCCGGTCAGGATCAACATCCACGAGCAGATCTACAAGTGGCGGCAGATCATCGCCGAGCGGCGGCAGCTGCCATTCGTCAAGCAGGAGGCGATGCGCGCGGCGGGCAAAGTGCTGTCGAGCCCGAAGCTTTACCGCGCGGCCGTCGAAACCGCGGGCGCGGGGGTCGAGCATCTGCCGCGTTTCATGATGTACAGCAGGCTCAACGCGTGGGGCCGGCAGCGCGAAGTGCCCGCTGCGCCGCCGTACACGTTCCGCCAGTGGTATCTCAAAAACCGAAACCCCCACGGAACTGACGCATGAGCACGCGCGACGACATCCTCGCGACGGTGCGTGCGAATCAGCCGCCTCCGCTGGCGCTGCCGCAGGTGCCGGCGTTCACGGCCAACGGCGAGCACAAGCTCGACGGATTCAAGGCGGCGCTGCTGCGGATGGGCGGCAAGGTCGCCGACGCGCCGCCCGACGCCGATCTCGACGCGCTGGTGCGGGCGCTTTTTCCCGAAGCCAAGGTCGTCTGCTCGGCGACGACGGAAGTTGCCGGCAACCGGGCGCTCGGCGACGTGAAGGCGCCGGCGGAGCTTGCCGACGTCGACGTCGGCATCGTGCGCGCGGCGTTCGGCGTCGCCGAAACGGGCTCCGTGTGGCTCACCGAAGAGGAGCTCGGCATCAACGCGCTGGCGTTTCTCTCTCAGCACCTCGTCGTGCTGCTCGATCCAGACTGCATCGTGGGCAACATGCACGACGCGTACCGCGACCGCGACCGCTTCGACGCGGGCTACGGCGTGTTCATGACGGGTCCGTCGGCAACGGCCGACATCGAGGGTGTTCTGATCCATGGCGCGCAAGGCATTCGCAGCCTCACCGCGGTCCTGACGGCGCCACGGCAACCAGGCCGCTAGTATTTGCCGTGCTGCTTGTAGATGTAGTTCGTAAGCTCCGTCGCATGCATCGAGATGCGCCGCTGGATCTCGTGGACTGCGCGCACGATCGCCCGCATCACGCGATAGACGATGAGCGGCTCCGTCGAGAGCAGCGCTTCCAGCCGTTGCCGCTCCAGGCCGAACACGCGTGTGGGGCTCGTCGCGACGAGCGAAGCGTAGTGCGGCGTCTCGTCGATGAACGAAAGCTCGCCGACCAAGTCGCCGGCGGTGAGCGTCACCAGCGTGATCGGCTCGGCCATCCCCGAATCGCGGACTACGCTGAGCGCGCCGCCAACGATCACGTACAGATGATTGTCGGACGTTCCCTGGTGCACGAGCACGTCGCCGCGCTCGAGATCGCGAAAGCGCAAATGACTGGCCAGCGTCACTACTTGATCGGCGCTCAACTCGGCACCGAGCCGCGACTGGCGCACGGCTTCGACGAGCGCCTGATCCGTCACGATGTCCTCCGGAAGTTTCCCTTCGCGCCGGTGGGGGCGGACCCCGCGCCGCCGCCGAGCCGGTCTTCCGCACGTTGCGCGAAAGCGTCCACTATCGTGTCGGCGATGTGCGCGAATACCCTGTCGGCAAGCTTTCCGACCAGCGCGCTATCGAACTCGTAGCGCAGCTCGAAGTCGATCCTGCACGCCTCCGAACCGAGCTCGCGAACGTGCCACTCGCCCTCGAAGCGCCGGAACGGCCCTTTTTCCATGCGGACCGCCAGCCAATGCGGCCGGCGCTTGGGGTTGCGGGTGGTGAGGTCGAAGCGCAGTCCGCGATAGTCGACGGTAAGCCGGGCGGCGACGACGTTTTCGTCGCGCGCGAGGACCGTCGCGCCGGCACACCACGGCAAAAACTCGGGATAGCGCTCGGCCTGCTCGATCAGGTCGAAAGTGCTCGCGGCCGGGAAACCGATCAATGCCGTCCTGCGGACTTCCACCGCTCGCGACTCCTTTTCCCATTGCGTCACGACTGCGCGCGCTGCGACGCTCGCCCGATCGATGCTCGTTCGCGCGCCGCCGCGCCGCCGGCCCTTCCCGTATCGCGCGCGTAGGTTACAATGACCTTGCACGTCCGGGGAGATTCCGTTGAAGTCTGCAATGCATTCGATCGTACGTCTACCATCGACCAGGAAGGAGGTTGCATGAAAGTCATCGCAATGGCAGTGGCGGCATCGATCGCGCTGGTGGCGTCCGGTGCGGCAAGCGCGCAGGAAGCGCTCGCGAAAAGCGAAGGCTGCTTCAATTGCCACGCCGTCGACACGAAGAAGGTCGGCCCGGCGTTCAAGGACGTCGCCGCCAAATACAAGGGGCAGGCCGACGCCGAGGCGAAGCTTGTCGACAAGCTCTCCAAGGGCCAAGGGCATCCAGCGACGAAGGCGAAGCCCGACGACGTCAAGGGGCTGGTCAAGTGGGTGCTGTCGCAATAGAGCCTCGCTACCGATGGAAGAAAAAAGCCGGCTTCGCGCCGGCTTTTTTCTATGCCGCATCGCTGTTTTCGTCTCCCTCCTGTCCGGCCCTTCTCGCGCAGATCATCCACCCGTTCAAGTCGCGCTTCCCTGATACAGATCAACAAATTCGCGCGCCCTCCCGCGCCGGAACGGCAGGACGGCCCTACGATTCAAGACATACGAAAGCCTGGCTTCCATGGCCGCAAGCAACACCGCCGCGTTCGACCGCATCTCGCTCTGGCACGCGGAGCATCTCAACTTCGTCACGCTGCTCGATCTCCTCGAGGTCGAGCTCGACCGCTTCGGCCGGGGCAAGGCGCCGGACTACGAGCTGATGCTCGACGTCATGTTCTACATGACGCATTACCCCGACGCACTGCACCATCCGAAGGAAGACCTGGCGTTCGCGAGGGTCGCCGCGCGCCGTTCTGGGGTCCGGTTGCTCGTCGACCGGTTGGGCGAGGAGCACGCGCTGCTGAAGCGCGAAGGCGACGCGCTGGTGGTCGCGCTGGACGACATCGTGAACGGGGCGATCACTTTGCGCCATCACGTCGAGGCGCCGGCACGCGCCTACATCGCGACCTTCCGCCAGCACATCGACACCGAGGAGGCGCACATCCTGCCGCTCGCCGCCGCGGTGCTCGACCACGCCGACTGGGCAGCGATCGACAGCGCGCTGCTCGAGCTGGCCGATCCGCTGTTCGGGAACCCGCGCGACGAGCGCTACGCAGCGCTGCGGCGGCGCATCACCCGCGACAGCAAGGCCGGAGCTGGCCGCCGCTAAAGCATCACTCGGTCGGCGCCGTGTGCGCGATCCCCTTGTGGCAGTCCACGCAGGTCATCGCGCCGGCGAGGAACTGCTCGTGCATCGGCCGGACGAAATCCTTTTGCTTCGCGACGATGGCCTTGTCGAACACGTGGCAGGTGCGGCAGTTCTCCGAATTGTTCGTCTTGTATTCCGCCCACACCTCCTTCGCCATCCTTGTCCTTTCCTTCTCGAACTTTTCCTTGGTCGAGATGACGCCGCGCATTTCCCCGATTGCATCCTTGATGCCAGCCTTCGCCTTGTAGAAGAGGAGCGCGGGGTAATGGTGCGGGATGTGGCAATCGTGGCACCCGGCGCTGACGCCGGTGCGGTTCACGGCGTGCACGCTCTGCTTGTATTCCTGCGCGACCCATTGCATCGAATGGCACGCGCCGCCGCAGAATTCGTTGGTGCCCGTCTTCGCGACCATGACCTGCGTCGCGATCACTCCGCCGGCGCCGATCAAGAGGCCGACGATGAGCAGCGCCAACACCGACCAGCGCGCGCTCGGCGACGTCAGGCGCTTCCAGAGGCCGCGCCGCACGGGCGCGCCGGATACAGGTTCCATGGCCATCGGGTCTCCCTCCCCTTGGACATCGCGGACGCGAGTTGTGGAAACTCTAGCACGTCAAGATCGCTGATGGCGCACCGGCGCTCGTCCTCGGTGAGCGGCTCCCGCGTCGCGATCTGGTACGAGAGCACCCCGAGATCGGCGTCCGACGCATCCGCGCCATGGGCGTGTCGCTCGGCGATCCGCTTCCGCAGCGTCGCTGCCGGGGCGTTGAAAGACAGGATCGCGAACGGTACACGGAGTGCCGTCGCGAGGTCGCGAAACGTCTGCCGCTGACCGCGGCGGAGAAAGGTCGCATCCACGACGACCGTCCAGCCGGCTTCGACGATGCTTCGGGCCAGATGTTTCAGCCGTTCGTAGGTCGCGTCCGTCTCCCGGGGCGTGTAAAGGGCCACATCCACCGCGTTCGAGGATCGCTCGAGCGCTGCAACGCCGTGTCTGCGCTTCCGCTCGACGTCGCTCCTGACGCGAACGGCGCCGACGCGCTCGAGGAACGCCTGCGAGCCGGTCGTCTTGCCGCTTCCGGAGAGTCCGCAGGTGATGATCAGCGCCGGGTGCGGCGCCGCTGCATACTTTGCGGCGAGCGCGAGATGGCGGCCGGCCTCGCTGCGCGACGCGCTCGCGGCGACCTCCTCCTCCTGCGCCGCACGAAGCAATGCCACCTTGGCGCGGACGAGCGCGCGATAGACGAGGTAGAACGAGAGCACCGCGAGGCCGGCGTAGTCGCCGGTATGCTCTAGATATGCGTTGAGGAACCGGTGGGAAAGTTCGGCGCGTCCGCGATGCTCGAGATCCATGATGGTGAAGGCGACTTCGCTCATCGTGTCGATCCAGCGCATGTCGTCGTTGAACTCGATGCCGTCGAAGACGACGAGCTCGCCGTCCATGCGCGCGATGTTGCCGAGGTGAAGGTCGCCGTGGCATTCGCGGACGAATCCCTGTTCGAGCCGCAGTTGCAGAACGCGGCCGCGACGGTGGTATTCGTTTTCGGTCCATTCACGAAGCCGCGCGACCTCGCGATGCTCCGCCTCGCTCGTCGCCAGCCCGTCGATCTCGGTGACGTTTTGCAGCGCGAGGCGCAGAATGCCCGCCGGCGTGCCGTGCGCGCCGGTTGCGGAGGCGATGTCGATCGTCTTGTGGAAGGAGGCGATGTTTGCGGCGAGCGCATCGATGTCGGCAGCGCCCAGCGCCCCCCGAGCGAGCAGCGTGCTCGCCAGCGCGTCCTGCGGAAATTCGAGCATCTTCACTGCGTACTCGATCGCCGGGCCATCACCGCCGAGCACCGGAGCTTCCGTGTCCCCCTGGATCGGCACGACGCCGAGATAAAGAGCCGGCGCAAGGCGGCGATTGAGTCTTACCTCCCGCTCGCAGAAGAGTCGCCTTGCTTCGAGCGTGCGGAAGTCGAGGAAGGCGAGCTCGACCGCCTTCTTTATCTTGTACGCGTACCGTCCTGTGAGCAGCACGTACGAAATGTGCGTTTCGAGGACGGTCGGCGCCGGGCGGCCGTCTGTTCGAAGCCAACGCGCCAGCGCCGCGACGAGCCTTTGCTGGATGTTCGTGGCGGGCATATTGAAATCCTCGATGCCTCAGTCGGAATTCTCGACGAGCCGCCGAAGCGAAGTGCGGTCGAGCAGCTTGATGGTCCGGCCCTCTACTTGCAAAAGACCGTCGCGCTGGAACTTCGAAAACAGCCGGCTGACCGTTTCGAGCTTGAGTCCCAGAAAGCTTCCGATCTCCTCACGCGTCATCCGCAGCACGAATTCGCAGGACGAATAGCCACGCTCGCGATAGCGTTCAGCCAGGTCGACGAGAAATACGGCGAGGCGTCGTTCGGCCAGCATCGTGCCGAGCAGAACCATCACCCGGCTCTGCCGCGCGATCTCCCGCGACAGTAGCCGGTGGACGTTATGCTGGAAGCGCAGGTGCTTCCGGCCGAACGCCTCGAGGCGGTCGAACGGCATCACGCACACCTCGGTGTCCTCGAGCGCGATCGCCTGGCATCCATAGTGGTCGCTGCCGATTCCGTCGGTGCCGATGATCTCGCCGGACATGTGATAGCCGGCGACCTGGCTGTGCCCGTCGACCGTCAGCGATATCGTCTTGCACGAGCCCGACCGGATCGCGTAGAGCGACGCGAACTTGTCGCCGGCGCGAAACAGCGTGTCGCCTTTGCGCAGCCGCGTCCGCGAAGCGACGAGCTCGTCGATCTGCGTCAGGGCTTCCGCGTCGAGGCCTTCGCTCAGGCACAGATCGCGCAAGCCGCACGTCGAGCATGCGGTGCGCCGGCTCGCGATTTCGAGCAGCACGGGGCGCGCATAATGAACTTCCGGCCCAGGATAAGCTTTCCGAGCTGCTGGTGTCATCGCGACGTTCATGTCGTTCTCCGAAGTGGTGTCAGCTGACACGCGGTGCCCCGTCGAAATGCGCGTCCAGGCAATCGACGACGACGTCTTTGAGTTTTGCGAGCTCCGTGCTCTTGTCGAGAAACGCGAAGGCGCCGGCCTCCATGCATGCGCGGCGGTACTGCGCAGTCGGATGGTTGGTGAGCACGATAAAGCCGATTTCCGGCGACGCCGGGTGCACGGCGCGCAGCACGTCGACACCCGTGCCGCCGATCAGCCTGAAGTCGAGGACCACGCAGTGCGGCTGCGTCCGCCGGATTCCGGCGACCGCCTCGGCCGGCGATTCCGCTTCGCCGACGACGCAGACGTCGTCGATCTCGTCGATCAACTCGATCAGCCGCGCACGGATCGACGGCGTGTCTTCGACGACGAAAACCTTGTACGCAGCGCCGGTGGATTCCATCGCGCCACTATCGGGGGCCGGCGCAGGGTGCGCCATCGGCGCAGGCTGATTGCCGCCATAGGCGGCGGCCGCAGTTGAGGGGTAGGTGAACGCCGCAGCGGCGCTAGGAATTTTCCTAGGCGCCGACCGGGGCGCTTCGGTTATTCCGAAGCGGCCGAATCGTCGGCGAGCCGGTGCCGGATCGCGTAATGGATGAGCTCAGCCTGGTTGGCGAGCCCCATCTTCTCGAACACGTGAGCCTTGTGCGTGCTGACCGTCTTGACCGACAGGTTGAGGTCCGCGCCGATCTCGGAGACCGACTTTCCCGCGACGAGGAGCTGAAACACCTGGTATTCGCGATCGGAGAGCGCCGCGTGCGGCAGCCCTTCGGCGTGCGGCATCGAGGAGCGCGCGAGCTCCTCAGCCACGTCCGCACTGATGTAGGCGCCGCCGCCTGCGACCTTCCGAATCGCCGCCACCAACTGCAGTGAAGCGCTGTCCTTGGTGAGATAGCCGGACGCTCCCGCCTTGACGGCGCGCACCGCGTACTGGCGCTCGGCGTGCATGCTCAAGACGAGGATGCGCAGCTTCGGCTTCTCGCCCCGCACGAGCTTGATGAGCTCCATTCCGCTGCGGCCCGGCATCGAGAGGTCGAGCAGCAGCACGTCGAAGTCCCGCTCGCGCACGAGCTTCAGCGCTTCGAAGCCGTCGCGCGCCTCGCCGACGACCTGCAAGTCCGTCTCCGCCGCGAGCAGTTGCTTCAGCCCATCGCGCAGAATGGTGTGATCATCGGCGATGACAATGCGGATCATGGGGCCGCCGGCTCCAGCGGAATACGTGCTACCACCGACGTGCCCCGACCCGGCGCACTGAGGATCACGATTTCGCCGCCTGACAGCAGCGCCCGCTCACGCAAGCCGAGAAGCCCGAACGAGTTCGGCTTGCGCGGCGCGTCGAGCGAGAACCCTTTGCCGTCGTCGACAACGCGGACAGTCAGGATACCCTCCGCGCACCTCATGAACACGTCGACCTTCGACGCCTGCCCGTGCTTGCCCGCGTTCACGAGCGATTCCTGGACGATCCGGAACACGGCAGTCGCCTTGTCGTTCGGGAGCGTGAGCTCGTCGGCATCCACCTTGAGACGGCAGGGGATGCCGTGGCGCTCGGTGAAATTCTCGACGAGCCAGTCGACGGCGGGCACCAGACCCAGGTCGTCGAGCATCAGCGGCCGCAGGCCGGTCGCGATGCGGCGCGTGGCGGCGACCGTCTCCTTCAGCGTCGTTTCCATCTTCGTGTGCCGCGCGATCGAGATCGGATCGCTCGAGGGCACCCTCGCCCTGCACCACGCGGCGTCGATCTGCAGCGCGGTCAGCGTCTGGCCCAGCTCGTCGTGGAGCTCGCGGGCGAGCCGGCTTTGCTCCTGCTCCCGCGCGAGATTGGCTGCCGCGGCGAATGTGCGCAGCTCTTCCTTCGAGCGCCGCAGTTCCTCGTCGACGCGCACGCGCTCGGAGACGTCGCGCAGCACCACCGTGAGCAGGCGGCGGCCATCCTCGACGTGCTGCGAGATCGACGCCTCGATGGGAAACTCCTCGCCGTTCGCTTTGAGCCCGGCGAGCACTGCCGCGCCGCCCATGCGCCGCACGGTCGAACCCGTTTGCGCGAAGCGGCCGACGTGGGCCCGATGCGCGCCACGAAAACGCTCGGGGAGGAGCTTCTCCAGCGGTTGGCCGAGGACCTGCTGGCGCGGCCAGCCGAATGCCCTTTCCGCGGCCGAATTGAACAATACGACTCGCTGCTCGGCGTCGATCGTGATGATCGGATCCATCGCCGTCTCGACGATGTCGCCGACGCGTGCCGCCATGCTCCGGATCTCGACGTTGGCCGCGAGGCGCTCGCGCGCCGCGCGATAGAGCAGCACTGTCGCAAGCGCGCCGGCGACGGTGCCGGCGAGGCCTGCCGCGACCAGCATCTCGATCTCTTGTCCGCCCGAAAGCCAGCGGCCGATCGCGAGAACCGCGCCCGCCAAGAGCAGCACGGCGAGCGGACCGACGATCACGAGCACCGACCTCGTCGTCAGTCGCGAAGCGGACGCACCTTTAGCGGTATGCCGGTCGTGGCGAAAGGGCGAGCCTTCGGAGCGCAAATCCATCCAGGCGATTATAGTCGCGGGCGCTCCGGCACCCGGACGACGTGGACGCTGCAGGGCGCATTCGCAGTTACCGTCGATGCGGCCGAGCGCCACCAGCCGAGCGTCTTTCGCGACGGCAGCGGCGCACCGAGCACGATCAGGTCGACGTGGTTGACCCGCGCGAGCTCGAGCAAGGTGTCTGCCGCATTGGCGGCCTCGACGACATGCAGCGAGACGCGCGATGGCGCGAGCTGCAGCGGCTCGACCCAGTTCTTCAGGCGCAGCTTGTGCTCGAGATGCTTGCCGGTCGCAGTCTCGAGCCGCGTCGATCCCTCGCCGAGCGGCGCGCTCTTGATCACCGACACGCACATCAGCCGGTATTCGCGGTTCAGCGCGACGATCTGCCGCGTCGTCCACTGCAGCGGCGAGTGCCGCTCGTCGTCGGGGTGCTCGGTATCGACGGCAACGAGGACCACCACCGCACGCGGCAGCGAACGCGGCTCGTCGAGCCAGCGGCGGTCGGCGTTGCGGCGGGCGCGCCACCACCGCCCCAGCTGCGAGAAAAACCGCGGCGCCTCGATGCGGGACGCGCGCGCCGACAGCACGACCTGGTCGGGATTGCGAAGATCGAGCGCGACATGCGCGGCCGATTGATAGCGGATCCCGGGATCGTTCTCGAGACAATGCAGGATCACTTCCTGCAGCCATGGCGGCACGTCCGCGCGCAGCACTCGCGGAGGAACGGGCTCGCGCCACAGCCGGTCGCGCATACCGGTGAGCGTCGTCGGCTCGCCGAACGGCGGCTCGCCGGTCGCGAGCGCGTAGAGCAGGACGCCGAGCGCATAGAGATCGCTGCGCGAGTCGCTGCGGTCGTCCTGCAGTTGCTCCGGGGAGACATACGCGGCCGAGCCCGCCGCGAAATGCTGTTCCTCGGCCAGCAGGTCGGGATAGTGCGCGTGCCGGGAAAAGCCGAAGTCGAGCAGGACCGCTTCGCCCGAGGGCCGCAGCATCACGTTCTCGGGCTTGAGATCGAGATGAACGACGTCCTGCGCATGCACGCTCTGGATCGCATCGGCGAGCGCCGCACCGATCTGCGCGACTTCCTCCGCGGGTCGAGGCGCCGATGCGACGATCTTGGCGAGCGAGATGCCGTCGATCCGCTCCATCACGATGTAGGGCGTCGTCGCCACGTCGCCGGTGGCAACCACCCGCGGGACGTGCGGACTGTCGAGCGCGGGCAATATCATTTGCTCGACCTCGAAGCTTTCGATGCCGAGCGTCGATTCGCCGCGGCCGATCCGCGGGACTTTCATCACGAGCGAAAAGCCCGGATCGGCGCCGGCGGGAGGCTCGACCCGATAGATCGCACCGGTTCCCCCGTTGTGGATGCACTCGCCAACGCGATAGCCGTCGACGAGCGCACCGGCTCGAACCTCGACACCGACGGCGCGCGGCGCCGGTTGTTCGGGCCTAGCGTCCGGAGTCACGACTTGCGGACGCTAAATGCCCGCTTCGACGCGGACGGCGAGCGAGCCGGGCAACCCGGCGCTGCGGATCTTGGCGGCGGCGGCGGCGGCATCGTAGGTGACCCGGCAGAACGTGATCTGCCGCAGCTGCGAGTCGAATAATGTGTACGCGGCCGCCGGATTGCGGTCGCGTGGCTGCCCGACCGATCCGACGATCGCCACCCACCGCCGATGGCCGCGCACCGGGATGGGACGGCCTGCGACGGGGTGGAACTTCGTCATCCGTCCGTTCGGCGCTTCGAAGAAGAGCGCCTGGTCGTGGACGTGTCCACAAAACGTGTAGCTCGCCTCGGCCGCGTCGGCGCATCGGCGGGCCGCCGTGGGGCTGTCGACGTAGTCCCATCGCTCCGGCGACGACGCAGAAGCGTGCGCGTAGCAGATTTCGCCTTCGCGATGCACGAGAGGCAACCCGGCGAGGAAGCGCTTCTGCTCCGGCGAGAGCGTCTCGCGCGCCCAGGCGAGCGACGCCCGCGCCGTGTCGTTGAACCAGCTGGTCGGCTTTTCGATCGCCTGATCGTGATTTCCCTTGAGCACGATCGCCCCCTCGCTCGCACAGCGTTCGACGACGGCGACGACGCCGCCTGCATCCGCGCCATAGCCGACAAAATCACCGAGCAGCGCGTAGCGCTCGGCGCCACGGCCGCGCGCATGGCCAAGGCATGCCTCGAGCGCCTCGAGGTTCGCGTGAATGTCGGACAGGAGCGCGATCAGCACGTGGGCCACTCCGCTCGCGGACTGTTGCGTCGATGGTAGCAGAAGCCTTTGCGCACGCGCGGACGCCCGCCCATTCCGTTGCAAATGCGACAGAACGGGAAGAAACTTAGCCGCAGTGTTGGGACTTTGACTTAGATCAACGCTGCTATCCGGGGCGCGCAGTTGAATCGAAGCGCGGCGGCTTCGGCCGATTGGGAGATCGGTGCTTCACGCCAGACGAACGGGAGAACCCATGCGATTGAAGCCAATCCTGCGTACGGTCGCGTTGCTGTGCATCGCCGGCGCGTGGCTTGCCTCGCCAGCCTTCGCACAGCAGCCGGCGAATCCTGCGCAGACCAAGCCTGTCTGCGCGAACTGTCACGAATCGCAATGGAACGCGATCGACCTGTCGGCGCATGGCGCGAAGAACGACGCCACCGGCGGCATGTGCCAGGCCTGTCACGGCGACGCGTCCGAGCACCTCAAGGACCCGATGAAGGCCAAGCCGCCGAATCCCTTCGGCCCGGGCCACTCGGCCAACGAGCGCACGGCGGTTTGCCTCACCTGCCACTCGGGTAACCGCAACCTGGCGTTCTGGACGTCGGGCAAGCACCAGCTCAACGACGTGACCTGCGCGAACTGCCACAGCATCCACGGCAAGGGCCTGCTCCCGAGCTACAACGGGCTCAATCCGCCGGATAAATCGCCGACGATCAACAAGTTCACGACGACGTTCCTGCCGAACCAGGCCGAGATCTGCTGGCAGTGCCACCAGCCAATCCGGGCGGCGAACTTCAAGCCGTCGCACCACCCGATCATCGAAGGCAAGGTCAAGTGCTCCGACTGCCACAACCCGCACGGCGCGATCACGCCGGCGATGCTGAAGCAGCCGACGATCAACGACCAGTGCTACTCGTGCCACGCCGACAAACGAGGTCCGTACGTCTTCAGTCACCCGCCGGTCGAGGAGAACTGCGCGACGTGCCACAACCCGCACGGATCCGTCCACGCGCGGTTGCTCAACGAGTCGGCGCCGAACCTGTGCCAGGACTGCCACGACGCGTCCCGGCACCCTGGAACGATCTACGGCGCCGCCGGCGCGTTCAACTGCCAGCCCGGTGACACCTCCGCGTCGAGCGGAGTCCAGAACTGCCCGCCGAGTCGAACCGGACAACCCAATCCAGGTGTGAATAATCGTCTCGTCGCGCGCGCGTGCAACAACTGTCACGTCGCCATCCACGGGTCGAACGCGCCGGGCAACCGCGGCAAATTCTTTACGCGATAGGGGAGAGCAAGATGAGCAAGAAGCTGCTACCCGCCCTCATCGCCGCCCTGTTCGCAGCCGGACCGGCTTTCGGCCAGACCGACAGCGATCCAATGCGCGTCCAGGGCACGGCCACGCTCGGCGGCATCCACAACAATACGAGCGCCACTGACAACGCCCAGCTCGAGCTGTACCAGGACCTCGGCAACGGCGTGATGTCGAACGTCGGCGTGCAGGGACGCAACAGCACGACGTGGTTCCAGGGCTATGGCGAGAATTTCGGCCGGGGCGACCAGTACATGTTCTTGCGCGGTGGCGTATACGACGTATTCAAGTCGGGGATATACCTAAACGACATCCCGCGTACGTTCGCCTCAACCGCGTACACCCCGTTCAACGGCAGCGGCGGCAACCTGCTTACCGCTACGTTCCCGCTCGCTTCGCTGCCGACCAACCCACCAACCGCCGGATGGAATTCTTTCCGGCTGGGTTATGACCGACGCGATGTGGGGGGGTTCGCAGAGTGGCAACGGAACAGCCCCTGGTACTTCCGCGCCGATGCGAGCCAGGTCAATTTCAACGGCACGCGGCCCGGCTCCGGGGCCAACGGCACGAGCCCAGGTAACGGCTACACGGACCTCGCGTTCCCACAGGATTTCAAAACCACCAACTGGGGTACGGAGGCCGGCTACCAATCGAGCAAGTACACCTTCTCGGTGCGCTGGGACTACAGTCAATTCGACAATGGAAACGAAACCCTGAAGTGGACCAACCCCTATTTTGGTCCAAACGGCAACGGTGCGAGCGCCAACCTGCTCGACACGACATACCTCGCGCCCGGCAACACGTTCAATAAGTTCACCCTGTCCGGCAACTATCGCGACCTGCCTTGGCAGTCCGTCGTCTCGGCGCGCTACACATGGGCGAAGACGACGAGCGACACGCCGCTCGGCCTGATCGCCCTCAACAGCGGCGGCGTCTACAACGACACACTGCCGCACACTGCCAATTTCAACGGCGAGAAAATCAATCAGTCGCTCGCACTTGCGTGGACGGCGATGCCGGCCACGAACTTCAACACGCGCGTCTACTACTACTGGACGAAACAGCAAGACAAGTCGGATCTCGTCGAGTTCGGCAACGCGCCGACGCAACCACTCGCCTCGGGGCTGGGGTGCGGCAATTTCATCGGGGCCAACGGCATTCCGACGCAGACCGTCGGCAACTGCGACAACGAGCTTTTCAACTACACGAAAAACAATGTGGGCTTCGACGCCTGGTGGAAGTTCGCGCCGGGCAACCGGTTCGCTTTCGGCTGGGACTACAACGACCTCGACCAGACGCGCGTCGACTACGACAAGTCGCACTGGAACAAGCTGTGGGCCGAGTACAGGAACACGATGTTCGACACGGTCACAGGCAAGCTCAAATACCAGTACGTAAAGCGCGACTCGACGCTCAACTACAGCAACGATCCGCTTCCGAACGGTGGCGCCAACAACCCGAACTATCTGCTGCCGTTCACGTCGGCGTTCGACCTGCAGAGCAGCACCACGAATCTGGTGAAGCTGACTCTCGACTGGACGCCGATGAACAACGTCGGCCTGTCGTTCGAGGCCAACTGGGCCAAGGTGGATTACGACGACGTGACGTATGGCCGAACCAAATCCGACCGTCACGGCTACTTCCTGACCGGTTACTGGAGTGCATCCGACACCCTGAAGCTGAACGCGTTCGGCAGTTGGGAGCAAGCGAAGTATCCCTCAGCTCACCGGTATATCGGCACGGTCGCGGGCGGACCGAACCCCCCGAGCGGCTATTGCACGACGGCGAATCCGAACTGCTATGACCCGTTCGCTGTCCCGGTAGCGAACAGCTCCTACAACTGGACTTCGCAGACCAAGGACAAGACGTGGATGATCGGCGCGGGTGCCGACTGGCAGGCGATGGACGCGCTCAAGCTCACCGGCTCCTACCTGTACATCAACAACGAGGGCACGGCGACATTCGGCGCGGACAACAATGTCACGCCGCTTCCGATCACCTCGCTCTCGCCGATGCCGCTGCCGATCAGCAACTTCGATAACAGCAAGCAGCAATACTTCAACCTGAAGGGCACCTGGACCTACAACAAGAACTGGTCGTTCACCGGCGGGTACTCGTATTTGATGTACAAGCACAACGACATTGCGACGGACGGCTACACGTACGTTTTACCCATCGTGAGGAACAGCGGCGCCGGTGGCATCGTCCCGAGCAGCCCGACTTCGACCAGCCTGAGCTACCTCAACGGCTACGATGCGTTCACGAACGGTCACTCCAACATCTTCTATCTGCAGATGACCTACCGGTTCGACGCGCCGCCGCTGCCGGCTGCGGCCATGAGAGTCGCGGAACCGCCGCCTCCGGTCGTGCGGCCGACTCCGCCGCCACCTCCTCCACCGGCGCCCGCTCCCCCGCCACCCGCCCCGCAGGTGCAGAAGATCACGGTCGATTCGAAGGTGCTGTTCGACTTCGACAAGGCGGTTTTGAAGCCCGAAGGCAAGGCGGCGATCGACAGCCAGATCGTCGGCAAGCTCACGCAGATCCAGAAGCTCGAAGTCGTCCTCGTGACCGGCCACACCGACCGCCTCGGCACGGACGGCCACAACCAGCCGCTGTCGCAGCGCCGCGCCGACGCGGTTCGAGACTATCTCGTGAGCAAGGGCGTGCCGAGGGACAAGATCGAGACCATCGGCATGGGCGAGAAGCAGCCGGTGCCGGGGGTGCAATGCGATCAGAAGGACCGGAAGGCGCTGATCGCGTGCCTCGCGCCGAACCGGCGCGTGGAAGTCGAGGTCAAGGGCGAGTCGACGCGGTAGTCGACTCGCAGCGCAGGAACACGAGGGCCCGCTGCCGCGGGGCTCCTTTCCTGGGCCACGCATTTCATTGGCCGCGCGCTCGACCTTCATCACCCGAGACCGCGAGGCGACGTTCGCCTTCAGGGTCGATGGACGAGTAGCGCGGAGCGCTGCGGGCCCGCTCCGGTTGACAGGCGGCCGCGGCAAGGAGAAATATTCGCTGCGTCTGTCACGCGAGGAGTGGCCAACATGCCCGATCAGGATCGCGTCGTGAAGGCAACCGCGTCGATGGAGCAGCGCGTCGACGCCATCCAGTCCGCGCTGGACGAGCGCGGGCTCGAAGCATCCAAAGGGGTCGCGGAGCTCGGATATCTCGCGCAGGAGGTCTGGACGCCGAAGAACGGCGCGCGCGTCGTCGCGAAAGCGTGGGTGGATCCGGAATTTCGCGGGCGCCTGCTCGCCAACGGCCGCGCCGCCATCGAGGAGTTCGGCCTCACGATGCCAAAGCACCACCGGCACCTCGTCGTGCTGGAGAACACGCCCAAGGTCCAGAACGTGATCTGCTGCACGCTGTGCTCGTGCACGGCGTTCACGATCATCGGACTGCCGCCCGACTGGTACAAGGACCTCGAATATCGCTCGCGCGTCGTCCGCGAGTCGCGCACGGTGCTGAAGGAGATGGGCCTCGACCTCGACCCCGGCGTCGAGATCCGGGTCTGGGACACGACGGCGGACACGCGCTACATGGTGCTGCCCGAGCGGCCACCGGGAACGGCGGGCTGGTCCGAGGAGCGGCTCGCCGAAATCGTCACGCGCGACTCGATGATCGGCGTGGCGCGCCTCTAGCGACGCCGGGAGCTCTTCGATGGATGGAATGCACGACATGGGTGGCCGGCAAGGCTTTGGCAGGGTTCGCTTCACGCACGACGCGAAGGCCTTTCACGAGGAGTGGGAAGTCCTCGCCAACTCGCTGTACGCGTTCGCCGTGCGCCGCGGCATCTTCAACATGGACGAGTACCGGCATGCGATCGAACGCATGGAGCCGCGCCACTACCTCGCCGCGAGCTATTACGAGCGCTCGCTGACGAGCCTTGCGACGCTGCTCGTCGAGAAGGGAGTGTTGAGCCGCGACGAGATCGAGCGCCGGGCGGGAGGGGCCTTTCCTCTCGCCGGTCCGTCCGCGCCCGGGCGCACGAACGCGCCGGATCGCGAGCAGTTCGCGCCGGGCGACCGCGTGCGCGTCAAGGCGGACTGCTTCCCCGGCCACACCCGGATGCCCGGCTACATCCGCGGCAAGTGCGGCGTGGTCGTGAGCGAGTCGCCCGCCTACCCTTTCCCCGACGCGCATGCGCACGGCGTCGAAGCGCAGGATGAGCCGACGTACGACGTGCGCTTCCGCAGCGAGGAGCTGTGGCCGAATTCGTCCGAGCCGGCGCTTGTCCACGTCGGCGTGTTCGAGAGCTACCTCGAACGCGCACCCGAATGAGGTAATCTCTCGGGCCGTCCCGTAAAGGAGCCGAGCCGGCCCGACGGCGGCCGCCTCCTCAAGCCGGATTTCTGCGCTTCATCCCCTCCAGCGCGCATTGCATCCCGCCGCGGTGGAGAGAACGCGTCCCCCTCCCGTACTCTTGCGCCATCCCAAAACCGAGGCAGCAAGATGACCGAACAAAAAAGCGTGGTGCCCGCCGGCGCGTCCAGCCAGGACCCGCCGCTTTCCATCCGGCAATCGTTCCGCGAGATCCGCAAGGGGATCGTGGTGCTGTGGTGGGCGTTCTTCGACTGGGTTGCCGTCGTCCAGTGGAAGGCCCTCGTCGTCGTCGCGGTCCTGACGATGATCCTGGGCGGCGGCGTGCTGAAGCTGCCGACGCTGACGTTCTTCGTCGTGGTGTCCGCGTTCATCATCAAGATCGTCGCGGGCGGCAAGCGCCGAGCCGAGCGCACGGCGACCGAAGCCACCAAGCGCGCGGAGGAAGAGCAGCTGCAGCGTACGGTGCTGGAAGCGCGGATGGAAGCACTGCAGGCGCAGATCGAGCCGCACTTCCTGTTCAACACGCTCGCAAGCATCGACCAGCTCATCCAGACCGACCCGCCGCGCGCATCGAGGATGCAGCAAAGTTTGATCCGCTATCTGCGCTCCTCGATGCCGCAGATCCGCGACGGCCGCCGGCCCACGCTGGGCCAGCAGGTCGATCTGTCCGCCGCGTACCTCGAGATCATGGCGGTGCGGATGGAAGGCCGGCTGCAGCCTGTCGTGAGCGTTCCCGAAGGATTGAAGTCGGCCGTCTTCCCGTCGATGATGCTGCAGACGCTCGTCGAGAACGCGATCAAGCACGGGCTGGAGCCCAAGCCGGAAGGCGGCAAGCTCGAGATCACCGCCGACGTCGGCGACGGGCAGCTCGCCGTGCACGTGCACGACACCGGAATGGGCTTCGTGCCCAAGTCCGAAGCGGGCGTCGGGCTCGCCAACATCCGCGAGCGGCTCGCGGCGTTGTATGGCGCAAGGGCCGAGCTCGTCATCTCGGTGCCGCCGACGGGCGGGACGTGGGCTACCATCAAGGTGCCATACGAGATCGCCACGGCCCGGCCGGAACCGGCGCCGGCCTCCGAAACCCGACCCGACAAGTCCTGACATGCCACCTGCTTCGGGCCACCCTCGATCCCCGACCGCCGTCGTCGCCGACGACGAGCGCCTGATGCGCGACCAGCTCATCGGCCGCCTGAAGGAAGCGTGGCCGGAGCTCGAGATCGTCGGCGAAGCGACGAACGGCAGCGAAGCGGTGGCGCTCGTGCAGAGCGAGGAGCCCGACATTGTCTTCCTCGACATCAGCATGCCAGGGATGGACGGCATCCAGGCGGCGCGCGCGGTCGCGGGGCGAGTCCATATCGTTTTCGTCACCGCTTACGATCAGTACGCGATCACCGCCTTCGAGACGGGCGCCGTCGACTATCTGCTGAAGCCTGCCGAGCCGCAGCGCGTGGCGATGACGTGCGAGCGGCTCAAGGCGCGGCTCGCCAATAAGCCCGATCCGATGAACGATCTCCTCGCCCAGCTTTCGGAGCGGCTGTCCGAGGGCGGCGGCCGCAACATGAAGCCACGCGAGTACTTGCGTTGGGTGCAGGCGAGCGTCGGCGCCAACATCCGGATGATTCCTACGACGGACATCCTGTTCTTCCGCGCCGAGGACAAGTACACGCGCGTGCAGACGAAGACATTCGAGGCGCTGATCCGGACGCCGATCAAGGCGCTGATCGACGAGCTCGATCCGGACGAGTTCTGGCAGATCCATCGCGCCACGGTAGTGCGCGTCGATGCGGTCGCCGAGGTGAGCCGCAACTTCCGTGGCAACCAGATCGTGCACGTCAAGGGCAGCGACGAGAAGCTCGAAGTCAGCCGCACGTTCAACCATCTGTTCAAGCAGATGTAGGTCGTGCGTCGCGTGCGCGGCTGGCGCGCGCCTTCGTGCGGCGTCCCACAGACGCGGTATCGTTGGCCGGCTAAGTTAAGCTGAGGCCTTCCCCCTTCCCACGTCCCGAACGGCGACCGTTCCCATGGCCTTCAATCTGTTCAGCCGCCTGATGCCTCATGAAGAGGCGTTCACACCGCTCTTTTGCGAGCAGGCGGATTGCATTGCGAAAGCTGCCTCTGCACTCCGGACGATGATCGGCGATGATGCCGCCTCCGGGCAGCAGCACGTGGCAGCCATTCGCCAGATCGAAGTTGCCGCGGACGCGGTCGCGCGGAAGATCTTCATCGCCGCCAATCGCACGTTCAACGCGCCGATCGACCGGGAAGACATCCTCACGCTCGCGCACGTTCTCGACGACTGCGTCGATCTAATCGAGGACGCGGCGAAGGAGATCCAACGCTACGGCATCCTCGAATTCGACCCCGAGATGCGGACGATGGCCGATGCAGTGGTCGAGGCCGCCGCGGTGCTCCAGAAGGTGATGCCGTTTCTCGATTCCGTCGGCAAGGATCACCGGACGATCATCGCGCTGTGCGAGGAAGTCGGAAAGATCGAGGGTCGTGCCGACGCTTCGTTCGATCAGGGGCTGACGCGGCTGCGCGCGCAGCTCAAGTCGGGCGAGATCGACACTCTCGGCTACGTCGACCGCAAGGAGATCTACGAGATCGTCGAAGACGTCGTCGACAAGTGCGACGACGTCGCCAACGCCATTCAGACGATCACGGCGAAGCACGTATGAGCGCAAGCGCGACCGCGCGGCGGAGCGTCCTGTGACCGCCGATGCGCTCGGATTCCCGATCCTCGTCAGCCTCGTGGCGGTCGCGCTGCTCTTCGACTTCCTGAACGGTCTCCACGACGCGGCCAACTCGATCGCCACCGTCGTCGCGACGCGCGTGCTACGCCCGCAGATTGCCGTCGCCTGGGCCGCGTTCTTCAACTTCATCGCTTTCGCGGTGTTCGGCCTGCACGTGGCGCAGACGGTCGGCACCGGCATCGTCGACGCGAGCATCGTCGACGGCCGAGTCATTTTCGGCGCTCTGACCGGCGCCATCGTCTGGAACGTGCTCACGTGGAATCTGGGGATCCCCTCGAGCAGCAGCCATGCGCTGATCGGCGGGCTGACCGGTGCCGCGATCGCGAAGGCCGGCGTCGGCGCGGTCGTCTACGGCGGATTGGGCATCACCGCGCTCGGCATCGTCGTGTCGCCGCTCCTTGGATTCGTCCTCGCGCAGCTCATCATGGTGATCGTCTACTGGGTGAGTCGCAAGGCGGCGCCGTTCGCCGTCGACCGGCACTTCCGTCACCTGCAGCTCGTGTCGGCGTCGCTATACTCGCTGGGCCATGGTGGCAACGATGCCCAAAAGACGATGGGCATCATCGCGGTGCTCCTCTTTTCGCAGGGCATGCTGGGCAGCACGTTTCACGTGCCATTCTGGGTCGTGCTCGCGTGCCAGGCGGCAATGGCACTGGGAACGCTGCTCGGCGGGTGGCGCATCGTCCACACGATGGGCTCGCGCATTACGCAGCTGAAGCCGGTGCAGGGCTTCTGCGCCGAGACGGGCGGTGCGCTGACGCTGTTCCTCGCGACCGGTCTCGGCGTGCCCGTGTCGACGACGCACACGATCACCGGCGCGATCGTCGGCGTCGGCGCCGCGCGGCGAACTGCGGCCGTCCGCTGGCAGGTGGCGCAGCGGATCGTGATCGCGTGGGTGCTGACGTTGCCTGCGGCAGGTCTTATCGCCGCGCTCGCATTCGCCGCAGTCGGCTGGTTCCAGCCGACCAGCGGCGCAGTTTGAAGCGACCGGCGGAGCGCGAGCGCGCCCCGCCATGCGCCGTCAATACGGCGCGTTGACGACGACGAACT